>JGI24922J38493_100484_pt1 | contig 42808 bp, 34 predicted proteins | sample LinPFosplate10_FD_38493 | JGI IMG/M metagenome (IMG submission 38493)
CCTAGTACGAGAGGACCGGATTGGACTGACCTCTGGTGTACCAGTTGTTCCGCCAGGAGCACTGCTGGGTAGCTACGTCGGGAAGGGATAAGCGCTGAAAGCATATAAGCGCGAAACCTACCACAAGATGAGATTTCTTTAAAGGGTCGTGGGAGACTACCACGTTGATAGGTCATAGGTGTAAGGGCAGTAATGTCTGTAGCCGAGTGATACTAATAACCCATAAGCTTATGTACGCCGTTTTCCTACTTACCCTCGGGTGAGTAGGAAAGCTAACTCTTTGCTTTAAATATTTATTCAAGCTTTAATAGCTATTTTCCTATTCTTATATTGATATGTTATGTTATTTCCCTACGGCTAGTAGGGTGACCATACTGTTTTAAACAGTTACGTCATAAAACTAAGGTGGTTATAGCGACGGGGCTCACCTCTTACCTTTCCGAACAGAGAAGTTAAGCCCGTTTGCGCCGATGGTACTGCACTCGTGGGAGAGTAGGTCGCCGCCTTCTTTAAGATCCAATCATTTAGTTGATTGGATCTTTTTTTTGCAATAAACTCAAGTAATTAATAACGAACAGTTATAAAAATTACAGAATAAGCATTAAATAAACACACAAAAAAACCACTGATACTAAATCAGTGGTTAATAAATATGAATTTTTTGTGGAGTATTAGTTTATCTTAAAAAACTCAATACTATTTCTGTTGTTGCTTACCATGATGTGTTTTACTCCTTTAATAGTAATCTGGTCTATATCTCTGGCGTCTTTATCATTGAAAAATCCAGAGTTTTGTAATGAAATAGTTTTTAAATCATTGGTCATAACACTACCTGTGTGAGCATCATACCTTCCAGTTTCTACCTCTACAGGGTACTGATTACCAACGGTAATAATTTCATCTGTACCATTATTGTCAATGTCTAGCACTAGTATACCATTTGTAGGAGCAACTTGTGTTGTATTTGGCATTGCTGTATATGTAAACTGATTATTTTTATTTAGTAGTAGTGCACTATCAAAATAGGTTGCTTTGTGTATCTCTGCATTGTTAGTGTCAAAATTGCTATATACTTCATCAAAAGTAAGGCTACCAAATTCTGCATAAGAACTTACGTTTGCTTTTATACTAGGTACTTGTTCTGATGAGCATTGAAGCCCTCTAACAGGATATAGCTGATTGTCATTATAATACCCTAGGGCGATGTCATTGGTTCCGTTTGAGTCAAAATCTTTGGCCATTATAACAAAAGGTTGCTCGCTTGTTGCTTTGTGCTTACTGTTGGTTCCTAAATTACCGGCCAATACATCTATGTTCCCATCTTTGTCTATATCTGTTGCAGTTATTGTATTCCACCAACCAATATTATTGTCTGTACCATACGCTTTACTTTGATTTGTGAAGGCACCATTATTGTTTATGTAAATTTCTATAGCCATCCAGTGCCCTACAACTACAAGGTCTTGCTGGTTGTCGTTATTTATATCTGTAAACACGGCGTCCTTTACCATACCTATGCTGCTCATGTTATCTGTACGGCTAACAATTTCATTTTTAAAAACACCATTGTCGTTTATTAATAGCTGGCTCTCTCCAGCCCTAGGATAGTTACCTGGTGTTTGAAATCCTCCAATAAAAAGATCTAGATCTCCATCATTGTCTATATCTGATGCTTTAACGCAGCTTCCACTGGCGTATACCCTAGGAATAACACCAGAGGTTTTAGTAAAATTTCCTTTACCATCATTTTTATACAATCTATCAAGTTGCAGGGTGCTAGTTAAATCATGCTCATTACTACCACTTACTACATATAAATCTTTATCTCCATCTTGATCATAGTCAAAAAACAAAACACCCAAATCTTCGCTCATTTTATCTTTTTCAAAGGCCTTTTGTTTTGATTTTTTAAAAGTGCCATTTTGGTTTTGTAGGTATAATACTCCAGGATAGCCAACACCATTTCCTTGATAAAAATCCTCTAGACCGTCTGCATTTACATCTGCTACATCTATAAATGGCCCTTCTTGAGATAATTTGTGCGGTAAAAGTATTTCTGCTATATAATCATCAAATTCGTTTTCTTGATGTTTTGATGTAATTCCTATTTTGTTTGTTACATTTTTAAAAACAGCTATTGCAGGTTTTTTACTAAGGTTTGTAAAAACTGCATCTTCATACCTAAGAGCGTGGTTTGTATTTGAGGCCAGATTTGTGTAAACACTTTTTTTGTTATCAGGCCAAGTAATTATAATTGAGTCTGTTTTAGTTTTTTCTCCAATTCCAAAATGTATGCGATGGTCTGACACAGATTGAAATCCTCGTGTATTTGTAATTTGTGATATTTGCTGTTTTTCGCCTTGTAATAGAGATGCTTTTGCCCCATAAGCAATATTGCCATTTTTTGTTAAAGTGAGTATAAGGGCATTGTTTTTCTCTGCAGCATTGTTTTTGTAAACAGCTGCTTTCTCTTCTATGTTGTTTAGTATTAAATCTAGATCTCCATCATTGTCAAGATCTGCGTATGCAGCACCGTTTGAGTTAAACGCCTGTGTTTTTAGACCCCAATCCATGGCGCTATCTGTGAAGGTTAAATCTCCATTGTTTTTAAACATGGCATTGTAGGATTTTTTTTCTGGCAAGAATGATATTACACCCTCAAAAAGGCCTGGGTTTTCTGTAAGGCCTTTCCCTTGTTTGTTGTTAAAATCTTTATTGAATACCTCTCTTTTAATACCATTTGTCACAAAAATATCTTTGTAACCATCATTGTCAAAATCTGCAATTAGAGGACACCAAGACCAATCTGTTTCGGCTACATTTGCCATCCATGAAATTTCACTAAAGGTGTTATTACCATTGTTTATTTGCAAACTATTATGCATATCTTGATATTGGTAACCAGAATTTACAAAACCCCAATATAGTTTTGGATTCATGGAGGCCATGTTTACTTTTTTTGAGAAGTTGTCTTGCCCTAGCATTTCAGAATTAAAAATATCCAGCAAACCATCATTGTTTATATCTGCAATGTCTACACCCATAGAAAACTTAGACATATGTTTAAGGGTTTGGTTTGTGGTGTTTTTAAAAGTACCGTTACCATTATTAATGAGTACAGCATCTGGTTTTGAATAATCGTTGGCTATATATAGGTCTTGAAAACCGTCTTGGTTTAAATCTGCGGCAACAATTCCTAGCCCATAATCTGAGTTTACCAGACCTGCTTTTTTTGTAATATCTACATAGGTGCCGTTTTTGTTTTCGTATAGTTTGTCACTGTCTTGATAGGTGGCACCAACATCTACTAACCTAATATCTCCATTTTTATATTCTCTGGTTTTGGTGTGTTCTTTGGGGTTGTTTATTAGGTACATGTCTAGATCACCATCATTATCCATGTCAAAGAAACAAGCTTGGTTAGATCTAGATTGATCTGTGAAGCCGTATTTGGAAGCACTCTCTGTAAAGGTCAAATCTTTGTTATTTACAAATAAAAGATTGCTTAGTTTGTTTTGTTGGTCATTTTCAAACCAACCAGATCTGGATATAAAAATATCTTGATACCCATCACTGTTTATATCAATAATAGTTACTCCAGTACACCAATCTTGGGTGTTAGAATTGATGCCTGCAGTTTGTGTAATATCTTGAAATGTAAAATCTCCTTTATTTATGTACAGTTTGTTTGAGGCCATATTTGCTGTAAAAACAATATCTAGTAAGCCATCATTGTTAAAATCTGCGGTGGCTACACCGCCACCATTATAAAAATACTCGTAGGCAAAATAATTATAGTCGTTATTTTCTTTATTAAAATTGGTGAAATTTATACCAGATAAATTACTTGGTACTAAAGAAAAAATAGTTTCTTTTTTTTCTGGTACTACCTTAGCTGTTGTCTCTATTTGTTGGTCTGTTTGTTTTTTATTGTTAGTGCAAAATACACATACAAAAGAAAAAAATAATAGCGAGTAAAACTTCATATTGTATAATATTTTAGGACAGAAATATAAGCAATAATTTAAGAAAAAATTAATGATATTATAGTGTTTTCATACAAATAGTATAGAATCTACTTTACTAGGCTATATTGTTTAATTATACCTTAGTAAATGTAATTAATTTATACTTTTATCGTAGTTTTTTGTTGTTTAACGAATTATAAAACGAAACCTTGTTTTTTTATTTAGATTGCATGTTAATTATATCCAAAAGTTATACTTGGACCTACTTTAAAACTAACTTATTTTTATTACTATGAAAAAATTATTACTCTTACTAGTGTGTCTTGCAACATTTCAAGTTTCCAACGCACAATATTGTTCTGCAGGACCTTCTAGTGCAGCAGATTCAAATGTTACGGCTGTAGTACTTACAGGTGAAACACAAAGTATTAACTACTCAGGTTGCCCAGGTATTACTGGCGTAAATGACCAAACTGCTGTGTATACAGCTGATGTAGTTGGAGATACTTCTTACTCAGTTGATATTACTTTTGGTACTTGTGGAGGTAGCTATGGTGGTGCTGGAGAAGCTTGGATTGATTGGAATTCAAACCAAACTTTTGAATCATCTGAGTCAATAGGTAGTTGGTCAGGAACACCAACCTCTTTGCAAACATTTACATTTACTGTTCCACTAACAGCATTAAACGGTACAACAAGACTTAGAGTAATGCAACGAGAAAGTGGCTCTCTCCCTTTAGACCCTTGTGGATCTTATAGTTGGGGTTCTGTAGATGATTTTTCTATTGATATTAGTGGAGCTTTCACACCTAGCTGTTCTTTTCCTACAAGCCTAGCGGCCTCTGGGGTAACAGCTACAACCGCAGATTTAGCTTGGACGGCTGGTGATTCTGAGACCCTTTGGGATATAGAGCTTGTAGATGTTACTGCCTCTGGTAGTGCTACAGGTACTCCAACCACTGAAGATATTACAACAAATCCATATACCTTAACTGGCTTAACAGCCCAGAATAATTATCAAGTTTACTTAAGAGCAGATTGCTCTGGAGATAATAGTGATGCTAGTGACTGGATAGGACCAGTTTCTTTTACTACCGCTTGTGCGACTTTATCTTTACCTTTCTCTGAAGGAATGGATAATACAGGATCAACTCCAAATTGTTGGACTCAAAGTGGTGCAGAAAACTGGTTGTTTAATAACTCAGGATCAGGTCACATTGGGAGTGTTGGTACAATTAACGGAAGCTCTTCTTCAGGAGGTTACTTTGCATGGGTTGATGCCTCTGGATCTGAAGCTAATGCTATTTTAACCTCACCTTTTATTGATTTAAATAGTTTAACTACTCCAATGCTAACTTTTTATGAGCTTAGTGATAGTGAAGATTCTGTTAATTGCTTGCTTACTGTTGAAGTTTATGACGGTGCTGCATGGAATACAGTAGGTTCCTTCAACTCAGATACAGCTAATGATGCATGGGAGAAAAAAGAAATCATTTTAAGCGGCCTTACTTTTACAGGTGATGCCCAAGTAAGATTTACTTTTACTGAACCTTTAAGTGGTTTTGATGATGATATTGCTATTGATGATGTTTCTTTTGTTGAAGCACCTAGCTGTCCTTTTCCTTCAAGCCTAGCGGCCTCTGCAATAACAGATACAACCGCAGATTTAGCTTGGACGGCTGGAGGTTCTGAAACCCTATGGGATATAGAGCTTGTAGATGTTACTGCCTCTGGTAGTGCTACAGGTATTCCAACCATACCCAATATCAACACAAACCCATACACTCTTAGTGGTTTAGCTTCAAACAACGATTATGAGGTTTACTTAAGAGCAAATTGTGGAGCCGGAGAGGTTAGTGATTGGATTTCTACATCTTTCACAACAGCTTGTCCTCCCGCTATTACTACATTTCCTTCAACCACAGACTTTACTTTAAATCCCCCTACTGCTTGTTGGACTCAGGCTTCAGCTGGTGATCCTTCTACGGGACCATCTTCATTGGGATCATCTGAATGGAATGCTGGATTATCTTACAACTCAGTTCCAAGTAATAGAGTTAATTTATATAACCTTGGATCTGCAGAATGGTTAATATCACCAACGTATGATATACCTGCTTTGGTTGCACATGAACTTGTTGTTAATGTTGCTGTAACTAATTATAATTCATCAGCAGCTGATAACATGGGTAGTGATGATGAAGTTCAATTGCTTCAAACCACAGATGCTGGTGTAACTTGGACAAATATTACTACTTGGAATGCTGCTAACCAGCCTGCTACTTTAGGAACAAGCTTTACAGCAGATTTAACTTCTCTTTCTGGAACTGTACAATTTGCTATTTGGGCATCAGAAGGTTTGGTTGATGATGGTGAGGATTTTGATTTTCATATTGGAGCATTTACTGTTAGAGAAATACCAAACTGTTTTGAACCTACTGCTATTGTAATAACAGAAGTTACATCAACAAATGCAACAGCCTCATGGACAGAAAGTAATACTTCTGCTTCTTATAATTTTCAATATGAAATTAATGAAGTTTTAACTACAGGAAATGTTCTTTTCGATTCTGGAACAGTTACCAGTGCTACTGTTGATATTGTTGGTTTAACAGTAGATAGTGAATATGAAATAAGAGTTCGAGCTAATTGTGGCTCTGGCTTTGGTGATGTTTTTAGCGCATGGTCAAGTTTTGTGTCATGGTCTCAAACAGAAGCTCCTGGTTGTGCTTTAAATGTAACACCAGTTGATGGTAGTACAACCAACACAGGTGGTACAATAACATTCACTTGGGATGCACCAACAACTGGTGGGGCAGCTACTGCTTACTCTTTTGTTTATGGTACCACTATCCCCGGTATGTTTGCGATATCTACCAATGCAACTTCTCCCTACACCGTTTCAGGTATTACACCTGGAAGTACATTTTATTACCAAATAGTTCCAACCAATGCTGGTGGAGAAGCAAGTTCTTGTTCTATACAAGCAGTAACGACAGAAGCTGCGCCAGCAGCTCCACAAGGATTAACTTGTGGCTTTGGTGATGAGGAAACTTCAAAATTTACGGAGAGTTTTGATTCACAAGGTCTTTGGACTGGTGATTTTGGCGGCGCCGGCGGATGGCAGTTTGATACTAACGCTACAGGATCAAGTGGTACTGGACCAACTGGCCCGCAAGATGCTGGTGGAACTTATATGTTTTATGAAGCATCCAGTGCAACAGGATCTGCGTCTGCAGTTACTCCTGTAATAGATTTATCTAGTATAACCGCTGGAAACGGTGCAGAGCTTAGTTTTTATATGCATGCATTCGGTTCAGGTGCAGGATCAGGTGGACCAGGTATGGGTACACTAAGAGTAGGTGCCTCTACAAGCCCAACAGGTCCTTTCACAAACCTATTAACTTGGGGTGGTCAATACCAAACAGCTTCTGCTGACCCTTGGTATCAAATAGGTATTGATGTTTCTGCATACGCAGGAGGTGATCTTTATATAGAATTTAATCACACAACAGCTGGTGATTATGAAGGAGATATGTCTATAGATACTATGGAGGTAGTGGCTTGTCAGTTAATTCCTGATTGTGCGGTACCAACAGATCTAACTGCAACTGGGCAAACATTAACCACAACAGACCTAGCCTGGACAGCAGGAGGGACAGAACCTCTTTGGAACATTGAGGTGTATGAGCAAGGTGCAGATACATCAACGGCTACACCTGTATATACACAAACGGGTGCAACTACAACATCTACAACCGCAACAGGTCTAGATCTTGGAGATTACACTGCATATGTACAAGCTGATTGTGGAGGTACAGAAGGTGTAAGTGATTGGGCAACTACTAATTTTTCTATAGATTATTGTACGTCTACTCCATCTTCAAATGATGCCTCAGGTATAACTAATGTACAGTTAGGATCTACAGATTTCCCAACGGGTGATGTAACCTATGCAGATTACAGAGATACTGTTGTAGATTTAGAGCTTGACAATACCGCAAATCTTCAAGTTAGTTTTGCAACTGGATACAGTTATGACACAAATGTATGGATAGATTTTAATGACAATTTAGTTTTTGAGTCAACAGAGCTTGTTTTTGATGGAGTATCTCTTCAAATACCTGTTGATGTATTAGATGCCTCTTTTGATATTGCAGTAGATGCTGCTCAAGGTACACACTACATGCGTATTGGTACTGCAGATAGTGGACAAAGTACACCAAATCCTTGTTATGGTGGTGCATACGGTGTAACTATAGATATGGCTGTTAATGTAATAATACCAGGTAGTTGTAATGACCTTACAATTTGGGATGGTACTGTATGGAGTAACGGCGCTCCAACAACAAACTCTTATGCACATATTGGAGCAGCTTATGCTACAGGAACAAATGGAGATATCGATGCTTGCTCATTAGCTATTAATGCAGCAACAACAGTTGATGCGCTTGGTTATGTAAATATAGATGGAGATATTAATGTAAAATCTGCAGGATCTCTTACCGTTGCTCACACAGGTAGTGTGGTGCAAGTACAAGAAACAGCAACTACTACAAATGGTGGTGCTATCTCTGTACTGGTTGATACACCAGATCTTGATATTCTTGATTTTATGGTTATGGGTAGCCCTATGAGCGCAGAAACTCGTGAAGGTGTATGGGCATCTGCTTGGAATGTTCAAGACCACACTACTGCAAACTTTAATAGTATTGCAGGGGTTACAGGTTTCAACTTCTTAGATACAGAACTTGATGACTGGAACTTATATGTAACAGGTACTCTAGACGCAGGTGAAGGATTCTTAGTACGCCCACAAGCATCTCTTAACGGAGCTGGTGGTGTCTTTAACTATGACTTTAACACAGGAACTTTAAATTCAGGTGTAGTTACACAAACTCTAGGGTTTAATGTTACAGAACAAGAAAGCCCTAACATGCTATCTAACCCATATGCCTCTGCTATCGATGCAGATGCATTCTTAACGGCAAATCCAGAGATAAGTGGATTGTATTTCTGGGAGCACAACACTGCGCCTAGTACAGCATATCCTGGAGCAAATACCGTAGGGAAAAATTACAGTATGGATGACGTATCTTTCTATAATGCATTGGGTGGTGTAGCTGCAACATCTGATGTAGCTGGAACAAATACTCCAAATGGTGTAATATCTACAGGTCAAGGTTTTGGTGTGTTTGCAACAGCAGCTGGTACAGCAACCTTTAACAATGCTATGAGATTAACCTCTGGTAATACTACCCTTAGAAATAATCCTATAGCTAAAGACAGACTTTGGTTACAAGTTACAAGTACAATGTATAACGCTTCTGGAAATACCTTAGTAGGATTCTTAGAAGACGCTACAGCAGGTATTGATACTAATTATGATAATGGACGTATTGCTTCTGTAGTTTCTCTTTACTCTCACATTGAGGGTAGTGATAGAGGATACTCTGTACAAGGTAGAGAAGCCTTTGATAACGGGATGACCGTAGCACTAGGATTCTCATCTATTATAGAAGAGGTAACTTCTTATGAAATTTCTTTATCAGATTTTGACGGAGAAGCTTGGATAAATGCTACACCTTATCTTGTAGATAACCAAACTGGAGTAGTTACAAACCTAATGGAAGACTCATACAACTTTACAAGTGATATGGGTGAATACAACGATAGGTTTACTCTTGTTTTTGAAAACAGATCATTAGCAAATCAAGATGCATTAGCATCTAGTATAGCTATGTATCCAAACCCTGCAAGTGATTTGGTAACAATCGCATCACCTAATGCAGCTGTCACAATGGTAGAGGTAAGAGATATAAGAGGAAGATTGATTCTCAACAAAGCAGTAACAAGTCAAAATGTAACAACAATAAATGTTGCTTCACTTGATAGCGCTTTATACCTAGTGACAATTACTACAGATAGTGGTAGTATTACTAGTAGATTGATTATCGAATAATTTCTAAATTATGTACTATTAAAAAGAGCACCCTTTGGGTGCTCTTTTTTTATGGTTACTTTTACCCAAAAAAATATAAATGCGTGAACAAACTAAATTAGAGGAGAAGTATAATTACCAAAGCCATGGCTTTGGTTTTGTTTTATCTATAATGGCTTTTGTGCTTTTGCTGTTAACAAGCAATAAGGACTCTTTTAATACCATTTTTGCATCTGGTGTTTATGGGCTTTCGCTTTGCGTTTTGTATTTCTGCTCAGCCAAATACCATCACACCCAAGATCCTGTAAAAAAATTGGTTTATAGGAAACTAGATCATATTAGTATCTACGTTTTAATTGCAGGCACCTATACCCCTTACACACTTGTTTTTTTAAGCCATAGCAAAGGAGTATTGTTGTTTGGTATTGTTTGGTCTATAGCACTGCTGGGTACCTTTTTAAAAATATTCTTTACAGGTAGATTTGAAGTTGTCTCTTTACTGTTATACCTAGTGATGGGGTGGTTAATAGTATTTGATTTTACTGCCTTACAACAAGTAGTTTCTCCAAGAGCTATTGCTCTGCTAGTTGCAGGAGGAGGTTTTTATACAGCTGGAATTTTATTTTATGTTTGGAATTCTTTAAAATACAACCATGTGCTTTGGCACCTATTTGTACTGGCAGGAAGTATCTGCCATTTTTTTAGTATATATCTTGAACTTATATGAAATAAGCAATAACTATAGCGGCTATAATAGTACTAAGCTTTGCTAAATTAAATTTATGGTCTTTACTACTTTCAAATAAAATAGTAGTAGATACATGTAAGAAAATACCAATTGATATAGCGTTTAACTCATCTTTATACACCATTACTTCTGTGCTATTTAAAGAAAGCCAACTCCCTAGGGGTGTCATACTTGCAAATAAGAAAAGAAAAGAAAGTATCGTAACTAGCGGATATTTAGCCTTAATAAAGAAGAAAGAAAGTATCATCGCAATAGGAATCTTGTGCACTAATACGCCAATAAACATACTGGAGTGTCCTGCAATAGGAAAACCTTCAAACAAAGCATGGATAGAAAGACTGATAAAGAGAAGCCAAGGAAAACTTTTCTGGTTTGCATGTATATGAACATGGCCATGTTCTGCACCTTTGCTTAAAAATTCTAAACAGATTTGGAGCAGTATACCTACCATTATAAATGGCCCCACGTACTCATTTGTAGATTGGTAAACCTCTGGTAGTAATTCAAACAACGTAACGGCCAATAAAAAAGCACCACTAAAGGCTAGAGGCAGCGATAGTTGTTGTGCGTTTTTTTCTTTAAGAAGCAAGGCTACACCATACCCTACAACTACAGCAAAAAATAGAGCTAAATATATCATACACCAAAAATAAGAATTAATCTCTCAGAAGTAGCAGCATCAAAAGTATTTAGATGATAATCTCCAAAAGTTTGCTTTAATTTAACTCCAGCATCCTTAAAATAATTTTTAAAATCTTCTAAGGTTAATGCTTTTACTTTCTCTGTATACTTATAGCTATTGTTTTGTGCAGTAAAACAAATGTGTTTTTGGATATAGCCATTATTAATTTCTCTTTTGATATCAAAAGAAATACCATCAACTACTTTAGTTTCCTGTTTCACTAGATTTGATGCTACATATGAGACATTTAAAAAATCTATAACAGCAAGACCGTTATTTGCTAGATTTGTTTTAATAGCCTTTATGGTTCTTAGGTTGTCTAGTTCGTTATCAAAATATCCAAAACTTGTAAATAAATTAAAGACAGTATTAAAAGCCGCATTTTTGTATGGAAGGCACATATCATGTACAGCAAAATTTAAATTTTGTTTTTCAAATTTCTTTGCATACATAATGCTTTGTGCAGATAAATCTACCCCCGTTACATCAAACCCTAAACTAGATAAGTACCTAGAGTGTCTACCTTTACCACAGGCAAGGTCTAAAATTTTGCTAGTAGGGTGCAGGTGTAAGTGTTGTGTGAGTCTATCCATGAAATTTGCAGCCTCATTATCATCTCTATCTTTATATAAGATATGATAATAAGGGCTATCAAACCATGAGGCAAACCAGCTAGTATCTTCTTTTTGCATTGTATGATTTTACAGTGCTAAAATAATGTATTTTTGCAGGAGATTGAATGAAATGTTATGACAAAAAATTTTAAAATGGTTGCCAAGACCTTATATGGTCTAGAAGAGATATTGGCTCAAGAATTAAGGCAACTTGGCGCCTCTAATATAGAGATTGGAGTGCGTAATGTTTCTTTTGAGGGAGACACTGGTTTTATGTATAAAGCTAATTTATGTTGTAGGACCGCAATTAAAATTTTAAAACCAATTACTGCGTTTAATGTTTTTAAAGAAGAAGATCTATATCAAAAAGTCTATAACATTAACTGGCAACAGTATATGGATGTAAAAGGGTCTCTAGCGGTGGACGCAACGGTGTTTTCTGACTACTTTAAACATTCTCAATACATTTCCCTAAAAACGAAAGATGCCATTGTAGATCGCTTTAGAGACATGGAAGGTGAAAGACCAAATGTTGATCTAGACCACCCAACATTGCGTATTAATATCCATATAGATAGAAATATTTGTACCGTATCTCTAGACAGCTCAGGGCAATCTTTGCACAAACGTGGTTATAAAGTTGCAAACACATTAGCCCCAATTAACGAAGTATTGGCGGCCGGTATGATTTTAAAAGCAGGTTGGACAGGCCAGAGTGACTTTATTGACCCAATGTGTGGTGGAGGAACCCTTTTGGCAGAGGCTGCTATGATAGCTTGTAATATCCCAGCAAATTTAAATAAAGAAGAGTTTGGTTTTGAAACCTGGCCAGATTTTGATGTTGATTTATATGAGTTAATAGAAGGGGCAGCTTTAAAAAAGATAAAAGAATTTCATTTTAAAATTGTTGGTTATGATATAGATCCTGTTACGTTAAAAAAAGCAAATGAAAATATAGTTGCTGCTAATCTTTCAGAATTTGTAACCCTAGAGCATTGTGATTTTTTTGAAACAGAAAAAGGTAGGGATAGACAACTGTTTTTGGTATTTAATCCTCCCTATGATGAACGTATTTCTATAGATAATGTGGAGCGTTTTTATGCTAAGATAGGAAATACTCTAAAAAGAAGCTATCCAGACTCTCAAGCTTGGATGATTACTTCAAACCTTGAAGCGCTTAAATATGTAGGATTGCGTCCTTCAAAGAAAATTAAGCTTTTTAATGGAAAATTAGAAAGTAAACTCGTGCAGTATGAAATGTACTCTGGAAGTAAAAAAGCCAAAAAACAATAATTAATTCTTAAATAGTGGTAGTAAATAAGTTAAGGTATACCCATAACCAACACCCCATTGGCTAAAATCATAAGTTCTGTTAAATCCAGGGATGTATAAGTTGTTGAAATTTTCTGGAACTACCTCAGATAATTTTCTTTTGAGTTGCAGATTTATAGATACATAGACATTGTTTAATACCTCAGTTTTGACCCCAAAAATAAATTCTGCCCAATGTGCTGTTAACCCACTGTATTCTATGTTTTGTGAAACAAAAGTAGGAGGGAAGCTTTGGTTTGTGGAGTAGATGTCATACCCTAATAATTCTTGACTAAAACTTGAAAATCCATACCTAAGGCCTGTAAATATTTCGTTGGTCATACCTACCCAATTTAAATAAGCATTGTAGTTAAGTCCAACTTTAAAGTAACTTCCTTTTGTAGTAGCAATTATATTAGGTTCTAAATAGTCTTTTTTTTCATTTCCTAATTCTGCTGCAAGGTAGAATCTGTCTTGTATTCTGAAATCTGCTAGTAGTTCAATCCCTTGATATCCATCCTCCAAAACACTGCGCAAAGGTTTTGATAGATCCAAACCAAAACGCAAGCCGTATTTGGTTTTTTGGGCTATGGTGTCTTTTGTTTTTTCTAGGTTCTCTTGTGCCACCGTATCCAGGGTAGCACAAAGAGTACTAATGAAAAACAGTAATATGGGTAATATCTTCATTTTCTACCGTGGTATTGTTAATATTGCTGCCAAGCATCCAGTTTGCACTACCCTCTGCTTGTATTGTTGGGTCTATATCTGTAAAGCTGGTACGGAACCCACATGCTCTATTTATGTATATGTCTGCACCTCTTTGGTAAGTTACATTAAATGCATCTGTATTTGGCTCAGTACTTTCATACCCTTTTGTAAAATTATAATCTACACTTGTAGCTATTGGGTTTAGGGGTATTTTATAAAGGGTGTCTGTTCTGGCTATTACAACTTCTGTTTGAGATGTATTTGCTAAAGTAATCCGTAAATTCTCTACTGCCTTTACCTGAGAAGGATTGCTGATATCCATAAACTTAATAACAAGTAGAGGTGTGGTTTGAGTGTCATCTGGGCAAATATCATCACGAGTACAACCCCAAAGAAAAAGGGTGGTTAAAAGCAATAGTATTATTTTTTGTTTCATACTTAAATTTTAAGCTGCCAGTTTGATTATTTTTTTTCAAGCAAGACCACATTCTCAACATGGTGTGTTTGGGGAAACATATCTACAGGTTGTACTTTCGTTACCTTGTAGTGTTCATCTAAAAGCGCTAAATCTCTTGCCTGTGTTGCACTGTTGCAACTTACATATACAATTTTTTGCGCGCCCAACAAGATAAGTTGTTCTATGACATCTTTGTGCATACCATCACGAGGTGGGTCTGTAATGACCACATCTGCAACACCATGTTTTGCAATAAAGTCTTGATTGAAGACTTGCTTCATGTCACCCACATAAAACTCGCAATTAGTAATGCCATTTCGCTCTGCGTTTTGTGTGGCAGCAGTTATAGCATCTGGCACAGACTCAACACCAATTACTTTTTTTGCTTTTGCAGCAACAAATTGAGCGATGGTTCCAGTACCGGTGTACAAATCAAAAACAAGCTCACTGCCCGATAAGTTAGCAAAGTCTCTGGTTATTTTATAAAGCTCAAAGGCCTGATCACTATTGGTTTGATAAAAAGATTTTGCATTTATTTTAAAGGTTAACCCTTCCATTTGCTCAAATATATGATCTCTCCCTTTGTAACAAATAACCTCCTGATCATAAATAGTATCATTTCCTTTGCCATTAATGACGTATTGCAAAGAGGTAATCTCTGGAAACTCTTTGTATATAGCATCTAGTAGCGCCACTCTTTTTAATTTATCTTCGGCAAAGAGTTGGAGTAAAACCATCAATTCTCCAGTGCTAGCAGTTCTTAGCATTAAGGTGCGTAATATACCGGTTTGATTTCTGGTATTAAAAAAAGGAATCTCTAGTTTTTCAGCAGTTTGCTTTATAAAATCTCTAATGGCATTACTTGGGTCCTTTTGCAGATGGCATTTGTTAAGATTTAAAATTTTATCCCACATACCTGGAATATGAAAACCAAGTGCGTTTTTATCTGTAATAATAGTATCCCCTTTAATTTGTTCTAGTGTAAGCCATTTACTGTCACTAAATGAAAATTCCATTTTGTTTCTATAAAAGTACTGTTCTTTAGAACCTAAAATGGGTGTAATATCCGGCAATGCAACTTTGCCAATACGGCTTAAATTGTTTTCTATTTCTTTTTGTTTGAAGAATAATTGGTGTTCATACCCCATGTGCTGCCATTTACAACCACCACAAGTACCAAAATGTTCGCAAACAGGATCCACTCGTTTGTCTGAGGCTTTGTGAATCTTTATAGCAGTACCTTCAAAGTAGGCTTTTCTTTTTTTGGTAGTTTGCACAGATACAACATCTCCCGGAACCGCATTGTTTATAAACACCACACGACCATCTGCAGCTTTTGCGATTGCTTTTCCTTTTGCACCAGCATCAATTACTTCAAGATGTTCTAATACAATTCTGTTTTGAGATTTTTTTCTTGCCATAGTGTAAAAATACTATAAATGCCGTATTAATATTGTGCATCGACTTTAAAAAAACATATTAAATTTAGTAATTTTACAAAAGGATGATTTCTCTCCTCCGCTGAATTTTTGAGCAATCAAGAAAATAAAGGTATTGTAGGAATTTCATGTATTAATTTTTTAAAATTTTATGTTATGTCTATAACAGAGAAAACATTGTCTCAACAAGCCATTGATCAAGAGAATAAATATGGAGCTCACAATTACCATCCACTACCAGTTGTTTTAAATAAAGGCGAAGGTGTTTATGTTTGGGATGTAGAGGGTAAAAAATATTATGATTTCTTGTCTGCATATAGCGCCGTAAACCAAGGGCACTGTCATCCAAAAATTGTTGGAGCAATGACTACCCAAGCACAAACTCTAAGTTTAACATCTCGTGCATTTTACAACGATATGTTAGGAAAGTACGAAGAGTTTGCAACGTCCTATTTTAACTTTGATAAAATACTACCCATGAATACTGGGGCAGAGGCTGTAGAAACGGCTTTAAAGATTTGTCGTCGTTGGGCCTACCAAGAAAAAGGAATCCAAGAGAATAAGGCAGAGATTGTTGTGTGCAACAATAATTTCCACGGAAGAACAACCACTATTATATCATTTTCTAATGATCCGGTTGCAAAAGCAAATTTTGGTCCCTACACCAATGGGTTTATTAAAGTAGAGTATGATAACCTGCAGGCTTTGAAAGATGTTTTAGAGTCTAATAAAAATGTAGCAGGATTTCTAGTAGAACCTATACAGGGAGAAGCTGGGGTTTTTGTGCCTAGTGAAAATTATTTGAGAGATGCTAAGGCATTATGCGAAACTCATAATGTACTTTTTATTGCAGATGAAGTTCAAACAGGAATTGCTAGAACAGGTAGGCTTTTGGCTACTTGTGGTAACTGTTCTTGCGAAAAGAGAGACTGTAGCGGTACCCCAGATGTGAAACCAGATATTTTAATCCTTGGTAAAGCCCTAAGTGGTGGTGCGTATCCAGTTTCTGCCGTGTTGGCAAATGATCCTATTATGAAGGTAATTACACCAGGATCTCATGGTTCTACCTTTGGAGGTAATCCAATTGCAGCGGCAGTTGCAATGGCCGCTTTACAGGTTGTTGTAGATGAACAGCTTGCAGAAAATGCATATAAGTTAGGAACTATATTCAGAGCAGAACTTAACAAGTTCATACAAACAAGTACCATTTGTAATGGGGTAAGGGGTAAAGGATTGTTAAACGCAATACTTATCAATGATGATGAGCAGAGTGATACTGCTTGGAATATTTGTATGAGACTTCGTGACAATGGTTTGTTAGCAAAACCTACCCACGGAAATATTATTCGTTTTGCGCCACCGCTAGTGATGACTCCAGAGCAGCTGCAGGAGTGTATTTCTATTATTATAACTACACTAAAAGAATTTGAGGTCTAACTCTAAAGCCACTACATTAACAAAAAGAGCTGCTTTTAAAGTGGCTCTTTTTGTTATCATACGTTTTGAACCATGCAGTTGTACTCCAGGTATAAATCATGTGACTTATGAATATCTATAGAATGAAAATTGTATTTTTAACATCATAAAACTAAAACAATGAAAAAAGGGGATACGGTACAGGTTCTTGATGATAACGTTGAAGGGACTATTGTCTCTATTGAAAATGATACCGTTGTTGTTGAAACCCTGGATGGTTTCCAAATAGCCTATGAAAAGCAAGAACTAGTTGTTTTAGAAAACCCAATCTCTTCCCAAGAATTCTCTGTGGCTAATATTTCTGAAGTACTAAAAAACAAAGAAGTAATTACTCATAAAAATACGAAGGCACAAAAGCCAAAACAACGAGTAAAGCCTACAATGGAGGTAGATTTACATATACACCAATTGGTAACATCTCAACGAGGTCTAAGTAATTATGACATGCTAGAGATACAACTAGATACAGCAAAAAGACAATTGCATTTTGCCATGAAAAAAGGAATACAACGTGTTGTGTTTATTCATGGAGTAGGTGCAGGTGTGTTAAGACAAGAATTAGAATTTCTTTTAAAAAGGTACGATGCTGTTAGCTTTGAGGATGCAAACTTCCAGAAATATGGGAGAGGAGCAACAGAGATTTATATCCACCAAAGTAAATTATAACCTTTAAAACTCAGGAGTTAGTGCAATAGTTTCATTTCTTATTTGATCAATATCTCCAAGAGTAAATGTTTCAATAATAATTTGCTCCTGTGTACTTACCAAAACTAGGTTGTCTATAATAATTGTTCCATTACTAGTTCTGTTATACATATGTTCTTTGTAAGCTTCTATAACAACACCTATAGCTAGATCTGGATCAAGATAATTTGGAAGTCCTCCGGGAGTTGCAATATCATCTGCAGGATTAAGGTTTTGATTGATATCTTCATATATAGTTAGTATGCCGTCGTTGTCATCATCAGGATCTAGATAGTCTGGCATACCATCAAGGTCTGTGTCTCTAGGGTTTAATGGGTCGTCACCAATTTCTTGAGAAGTTGATACATTGTCACCATCATCATCAAAATCATGGTAATTTGGAATACCATCACCATCAAAATCTCCAAAACCTTCTTGTGATAATTCATCAGAATTCACAAAATCTACACCGTCAAAATCATCAAGAGTTGTTTCAGATATAAGCCTAACAATACCTGAGTTACCAATATATTCTAAAACAACGCCAGGAGAAGTAGCAGGGATAGCATTGCAATAATAGCTTTGTGTAACGGTGTCATCAAAACCTCTATAGTTTACGACACTTTCTGTGGTGCTAAGATTAAATGTTTGCGTACCCGTCTCTATAAATAGCTCTTGGGAAGTTGGTATATTTAGAGAAATACTTTCATTAACTTGAGGATTTATTTTAAAGAAGACTACATTAGTAGCATCTCCACATTGTTGTAGTTGTGCATCCTCAAAATCAAAATTTGTTACAATAAAATCACCGTCATTACAGCCTTGAAATAGTATGGGCATTAGAAGTAAAAAGAAGTACTTTCTCATATTGGTATTGTCTTGAATTAAATAGCAATACAAAGTAACGCATTTCTTTAGGATAGGGGTGTTAATCATCAAAAATTTATCTGTATTTTTGTTTATGTATTTTAGTTAACATTTTAATATTTTATCATTGAGAAAAGTATATTTTGATAATGCTGCTACAACACAGCTCAGATCAGAGGTAATAAGTACCATGACCCAAGTGTTGCAAACTGAATTTGGGAACCCATCTTCTACCCATGATTTTGGGAGGTCTTCTAAGGCTTTAATTGAAACTGCAAGAAAAGAAGTAGCTCAAATATTAAATGTTTCTGCAGCAGAGATTATTTTTACCTCTGGTGGTACAGAAGCAGATAATTTGGTGCTTAACGGCTGTGTTAAAAACCTTAGTGTTACAAGAATTATCTCAAGTAAAATAGAACACCACGCAGTGTTATACGCAATACAAGAACTGCAAACAAGCCATAATATTACTGTTGAATATGTTAATTTGGATCATTGCGGTGCCATAGATTTTACACATTTAGAAAGCCTTCTTGAAGATACTACCCAAAAAACGTTGGTAAGTTTAATGCATGTTAATAATGAAATTGGAAATATTCTTGATTTAAAACGTACTGCTGTATTGTGTAAAAAGTATGACACTTTATTTCATAGCGATACGGTTCAATCTATAGGCCATTATCATCTAGATTTTAACGATATCCCTATAGACTTTGCCGCTGTTGCTGCTCATAAATTTCATGGGCCAAAAGGAGTTGGTTTTGCATTTGTTAGAAAGAACTCTGGTATAAAGCCTATGATTGTTGGCGGAGCTCAAGAGCGTGGTATGAGAGCAGGTACAGAAGCTGTTTATGCTATAGTTGGGATGGTTAAAGCGTTAAAAATTTCTTATCAAAACTTAGCGCAAGAAAAAAAATACATCACAGGGCTTAAAGATTATTTTAAAGAGTCTCTGGTCAAAGAAATACCAGAAATTCAATTTAATGGCCAATGTGATGTTAATGACAAGAGTTCTTACACGGTTCTTAACGTGTGCATTCCTGTTTCTCCAGAAAAAGGAACGATGCTATTGTTTCAGTTAGATTTAAAGGGTATAGCGTGTTCAAAAGGGAGTGCCTGCCAGAGTGGAAGTAATAAGGGATCTCATGTGTTGTCTGCAATATTAAAAGATGAAGATTTAGAGAAGCCTTCTATACGTTTTTCTTTTTCTAGTTTTAACACTAAAGATGAAATTGATTATGTTGTACAAACCCTTAAAGCTTTTGTAAAGCCAGGGAATGTTCTAGAACATTAATAAGTTTAAATCACTATGGGGCATATCAAACCAATTTCCCACTGCCTTGCTAGCTAATATACCTCTATAAAAATAGACGCCATTTTTTAAGCCCCTATCAAAACGAATGGCTTGTTCCAAGCCTCCAGACTCTGCTATTTGTAATAAATAGGGAGTAAAAATATTACTTATTGAGATAGAAGCGGTTCTTGGATATCTAGCAGGAATGTTTGGAACTCCGTAATGAATTACGCCATGTTTAATAACTGTAGGATTATCATGAGAGGTCATTTCAGTAGTTTCAAAACATCCTCCCATATCTATACTAACATCAATTATGATAGCTCCTTCTTTCATGTTTTTGACCATGTTTTTAGTAACTATAATAGGGGAGCGGTTACTTCCTCTAACAGCACCAATGGCAACATCACATCTTCGAAGAGATTTCATTAGATTTTTTGGTTGTATGGTTGAAGTATAAAGGGTATGACCAACTTTATATTGCAAATCTCTAAGACGTGTTATTGAACTATCAAAGACCTTAACATTAGCGCCAAGACCTATGGCAGAACGTATTGCAAATTGACCCACAGTTCCTGCTCCAATAACAACAACCTCTACAGGTGGTACTCCACTAATATTTCCAAAGAGTAAACCTTTACCATTTTGAGCTTTTACCATAAGCTCTGATGCAATAAGTACTGATGCAGTTCCGGCTATTTCACTAAGGGCTTTAACGGCAGGGTAGGAATGATCTTCATCTTTAATAAACTCAAAGGCAAGCGCCGTAATTTTCTTTTTTGCTAATGCCTCAAAATAACTTTTTTGTCTTGTTTTTAATTGCAGAGCTGAAATCAACACTGTCTTAGGATTAATTAAAGCTATTTCCTCTAGTGTTGGCGGCTCCACTTTTAATATGATTGGACAGCCAAATACTTTTTTTGTTTCTGTTGTGATTTGTGCCCCAGCCTCACTATATGCTGTGTTTGAGAACCCAGCCTGTTGACCTGCTCCATCTTCTAGTAAAACCCTGTGTCCGTTTGCAACAACCGCTGCAACTGCGTCTGGTGTCAAGCAAATACGTTTTTCTTGAGCATGAGTTTCTTTAGGTAAGCCTATGTATAAGGCTCCTTTTTGTTTTGAAATTTCTAGGGTTTCTTCTTGCGGAAGTAATTGATCCTTAGTAAATGGAGAAATGGGTTTTGACATGATACATGGTTAGCTGCAACAATTTACGTTTTTTTTTTAAGCTACTCCATAAAAAAAGCAAATCACCTTTTCATTCTCTATGAAAATAACTCCCCAGTTATAGCATGTTAGTAATCAGATGATTTGCTGGGTCAAATATTTAACAATATCTGTTTGTTTCCTAATGGTGTTATTGTGTATTCATAAAAAAGCACTATTAATTCTTGAATTACTAGTATGTAATTGCACCTTAAAATATTGTATTTCAAGTATTTATATCTTTATTTTCGGTCTTTTCTAACCTAAGTGTAATATGCCCCATGATTTTGACTAAATTTATCATAACAAACTAAAAATCATACTAATGTGTTTTAAAACTATATTAATTTTATTGTTTTCGGTATCTGTATACACCCAAGAGCTTTCTAATATTGAGCTTTTATCGCTAGAAGATGAAGGTTTACTTGAGTATTTTGAAACTGTAAGGCATGATTCTTTAAAGGCTTCCTTTGTTGCTAGCATATATCTTCAACGAGGTAAGCAGAGGGCAGATACCATTATGATGGCTCGTGGTTTTGATCGATTGGCACAATCTTATAGCCCCTATACCAATATTAAATATACAGACAGTGTTATTGCTTTGACTTTAAAATCAAAACACATTACCTACCCAGCTTTTGGTTATATTTTAAAAGCATACAATTATGATAAACTAGATCAATTCAAAAAAGCCAATAAATATAGTTACATAGCTTATGAACACGCATTGGATGCTGGAAATTTGAGCCAGCAGTTATATATTCTTGAAGCGTTTATATTTAATAAGGTTGTTTGGGGAAATAAAAAAGAAGCTCTTGCATTGCAGCAAAAAAGGCATCAACTATTAATGAGCAAAGTGTATTTAAAAAAATTATACCTAGCTACAAGAAGAGGTGCCAGAGATAGTATAGATGGCTATTACAACAAACAAAAAACAGATTCTTACTTAAGTTTTGCTATTTGCCACCATTACCTAGGCCAACGAGATTCTACGCAGTATTATCTTGACATAGCAAAAGATCTTATAGATAATAATATGCCTAACAATATCTATGCAATGAAATCTAAATACTATGAGATAAACATGGAGCATTTTTATTTTAAAAAGGACTATACGACCTCTTTGAAGTATAATGATTCTTTAGTTAGTCTAAATAGTCGGCTAAATTCAAATTTTAAAAATGTTTACTTTTTCAAAGGACTTTCGTTTTTTGATATAGGTAATAGTGTTGCTGGTTTAAAATTTTTGAAAAAAGCAGATTCTATTTTTGATACAGGAGATAGGATTAATATTCAACCCCAAGATAATTTATTGTTTGAAAAATTAAAATCACATTATAGCAGCCTTGGTGATTATAAAAACCAAATTAAGTATCTAAATAAACAACTATTACTAGATAGTTTACTTACTATAAAAACCCTTGGCTTGGAGAGTGATTTAATACGTAAAATAGAAATTCCAACACTATTAAAAGAAAAACAAGAGATTGAATTAAAACTATCAACACAAACCATCAAATCTAAAAAGGCTATCACTTATATTGTGTTGATTTTTGCAATATTTACTACAGTGCTAATGTTTTATATACACAAGCAACAAACATATAAAAAAAGATACCATCAACTAATTCGCAAGCAGCAAGATAAGGTAGAGGCTAGCAGCCAAACACAGCAGAGTAATTTTACTATTTCTGAGGTTATTGTACAGGATATCTTAGAGCGGCTAGAGGCATTTGAAAAACAAAAAAAATACCTACAAACAAACGTTTCTTTACAAAGTTTATCTAAAGATTTACAAACCAACCCCAATTACCTCTCTAGGGTTATTAATTTTAATAGAGATAAGAACTTCTCTCAATATTTGAACGATTTACGTATTGGGTATGCGTTAAATGCCTTAAAAGTGAATCCTACTTTTTTAAGATATTCTATTAAAGCAATTGCATTTGAGTGCGGTTATACAAATGCAACATCGTTTTCAAGAGCTTTTTACAAACAAACAGGATTGTATCCGTCCTTTTATATTAAGCAGTTAAGTAAAAAAAAGAAATAGGGCTAGTAGGGACTTTTGTTTTTTTTTAAAAAACTAAAAAAAGTATTTAATTTAGTTCAAGAATTGATTGAAGGGAAAAAAATATTAAAAAGTTTATTATCTAAATAAATCCTTTAATTGTTGAAGAACAGTCTTGTTTGTACCTAATTCTTCTTCGAAGGCTTTAAGGTCAGTTTCTCGAACTTTATTGAAGAGTTTTGCCCTAATAAGGTAAATAGAAGGAATAACAATCATCATTATTGGGAATACATAATATAACTCAAGTTCATCAACTCCATCATATTCTTGTATTAGTCCCCATGTTTGAAAAGAGTACATACCTATTGGTACAAGAAGTATCCAATGCCACCAATGTTTGCAGGTAAAGAACCAAATAAGTAATAAATAAAGAGGGATTAATTTATTAGCTATATACCAAGCATAATCAAACCATGAATAAAAGGCAGTTTCTAGAGTGAAAAAAGAAGTTTCCCAAATAGTACTTTCTGGGAAACTTTTATAAGAATAAAATAAAAAAGGAGTAATACCAATAAATAGTGCTACTATGCCTCCAACAAAAATAGATTTACTATCCGTTTGTTGCTGGTCTGTTATTTTTGTGTTTAACTTGTTGTTCTGTTTGATCATTGTCTAAATTCTCAGGAGTACAAGAAGTTGCAAATAATCCTACTAATACGATTGCTATAATACTAAGTGTTTTTAAATTTTTCATAATCTATAATTTTGTGAGAGTTATACCACAAAACTATCGCGAAAAAAGACAAGTTTCGAAATTATCTTCGTCATATCTTGTTGGGTTAGTCTTTTGTTACTTGCTAAGACACGGTAATAAATGTCTTTTTAAGTTAAAGTACCCTAATAGGTATGATTTTTTAAAAATGTATTAAAAGCAAATTATACCTTAGGGGTTAATATTGCTGTTCTTGAGCCATTAGCATTTAATATTAAATTAATTCTGTCACTATTAGTAGGTAATAAGTTCTCAATGTTTTGGGGCCATTCAATAAACATGTAATGACCTGAGTTTAAATAATCTTCAATTCCAATATCTAGGGCTTCATCCTCGTTGGTTAGTCTGTAACAATCAAAATGATACAGCAAACATTCTTTGGCCTGATATTCATTAACAATTGAAAAAGTAGGGCTGCTTAAATTTTCTGTCACTCCTATTATTTTAGCTAACTCCTTGATAATGGTTGTTTTGCCAACGCCCATGTCTCCGTAAAATAAAATTGTCTTGCTAGAAATCTGCTCCATTAATTTAGAAGCTACAGTTGTTATTTCTTCAATTGAAAACGTGATTTCCATAAATATTAACAGCAAATATATGAAATTATGTCTTTTAACGCATAATTTTTACCAAAAAAAAGATTTTAAGAGAATATTCCTACACAATAACTACCGTGGGGTTAAAGTAACAAATGGAATCACCATTTCTTCTAAAGAGACTCCACCGTGTTGGTAGGTGTTTCTGTAGTACCCTACATAATGATTGAAATTATTAGGGTAGGCAAAAAACAAATCACTCTTTGCAAAAATAAACGAACTGCTCATGTTTATTTTTGGTAGCTGTATAGTTGTAGGGTTTTTTGCTGCCAATACATCCTTAGACTCATAGGTTAAACTTTTACCTGTTTTATACCTCAAGTTTGAGCTTGTGTTTTTGTCTCCAATTACTTTGCTTGGGTTTTTAACATTTATGGTTCCGTGATCTGTAGTTATCATTAGTTTAAATCCTAGCTGCGCTGCCTGCTGAATAATATCCATAAGTGGCGAATTCTTAAACCAGCTTTGAGTCAATGATCTGTATGATTTGTCTGTAGAGGCAAGTTCTTTTATAACTTCCATTTCTGTCTTGGAGTGAGAAAGGATATCAACAAAATTATAAACCACAACCGTCAAGTCTTCATTTTTATGACCTTTAAAACTCTCTGCTAGTCGTTTTCCTTGTTTAAGACTTGATATTTTATGATAACTCCAATCCAAATCTAAACCTAGTCTTTTGAGTTGTGCTGCTAAGAATTTATCCTCATACATGTTTTTACCCCCTTCATCTGTGTCATTTAGCCACAAATCTGGGTGTAGTTTTTCCATGTCACTTGGCATAAGACCACTAAATATTGCATTTCTTGCATATTGTGTCGCTGTAGGCAAAATACCGAAGTACATGTCTTCAGTATGTTTTTTATAGCTATTGGCAACAAAAGGCTCAAAGGCTTTCCACTGGTCATACCTAAGGTTATCTACCACCACTAAAAGAGTAGGAGTGCCTTTTTTTAGTTGCGGTGCAACCTTGTCTCTAAATAGTGTGTGAGACATCGTGGGAGGATCTATGCTATTGTCAAAACATTTTGGGTAGTTTTTATCAATAAACTTACAAAATTGATTGTTTGCCTCTGTTTTTTGAGATTCAAGAATTTCAAACATCCCAGTATCTTCAATACTTTCTAATTCTAGCTCCCAATACACAAGTTTTTGGTACATCTCTGCCCACTGCTCAAAACTATTTACCATAGATAAATCCATGGCAATTTTACGAAACTCCTGTTGGTAGTTTGAGGTGGTTTTTTCTGAAATTAATCTAGAATGGTCTAAGTTCTTTTTCAAACTCAATAATATTTGATTTGGATTTACAGGTTTAATTAAATAATCTGCAATCTTAGAACCAATGGCCTCCTCCATTATATACTCTTCCTCACTTTTTGTAATCATTACCACTGGAAGTGTTGCGTTCATTTCTTTAATTTCTGCAAGAGTCTCAAGCCCTGTTAGCCCTGGCATGTTTTCATCAAGAAAAACAATATCAAAAGAGGTGTTTTTTATCTCCTCTATGGCCTCTGTGCCACTTTGAGCTTTTGTTACATGGTAGTTTCTTTTTTCTAGAAACATGATGTGTGGTTTTAGCAAATCAATTTCATCGTCTACCCAAAGTACTTTTATATTGCTCATTATGTTATGGTGTTTGCTACAAACGTAGCGTTAATTCTTAATAATGTATGTTTCTCAAATGATATTTTATCCCGAATTTTTAACAGCATTGCACAGCTTTACGTTTTTGATTGCTTAATTTTGCTGACACATTTTAATTTTCTGAAAAAGAAACCATTGAATTCAAGTAACAATCTTAAAATAGTAAACGATCCTATCTATGGTTTTATTACCATACCTAGTGTGCTTATTTTTAATTTAATTGAGCATCCCTATTTCCAAAGACTTCGCAGGATCTCGCAAATGGGAATGTCTTATCTTGTATATCCTGGCGCACATCACACACGTTTTCAACACGCTTTAGGAGCCATGTTTTTAATGCAAAAAGCAGTTCAAGTGCTTATTTCTAAGGGAGTTGAGATATCTGATCAAGAAAAAGAAGCACTCCTTGTTGCAATTTTATTACATGATATAGGCCATGGTCCCTTCTCTCATGCTATGGAGCATAGCATTGTAGAAAACATCTCTCATGAAGAAATTTCTTTGCTTTTTATGGAGGAGCTAAATATTATATTTAACGGTAGTTTAACACTTGCAATCACACTTTTTAAAAACCAATACCACCGCAAGTTTATGCATCAGTTAATATCTAGCCAGCTAGATATGGACCGCTTGGATTACTTGCGTCGTGATAGTTTTTACACTGGTGTGAGTGAAGGATCTGTTAATAGTGAACGCCTTATTGCGATGCTTCATGTTAAAGATGATATGTTGGTGGTTGAAGAAAAAGGAATCTACTCTGTAGAAAAATTCATTATAGCCAGAAGGTTAATGTACTGGCAAGTTTACTTGCATAAAACAGGCCTAGTGGCAGAGCAGTTATTGATGCGTTTATTGAAACGTGCTAAAGTATTATCTCATCTCGGAGAAACCCTTGAGAGTAGTCAAGCACTTTCTTACTTTTTAAAAACATCTGTGACTCAAGAAGATTTTTCTCCATTAATTTTAGAGAAATTTTCAAAACTTGATGACTTTGATATTATAGGAGCCATGAAATCTTGGCAATACCATACAGATTTTGTTTTAAAAACACTCTCTACTATGCTTTTAAATAGAGATTTGTTGAAAATTGAAATCCAGCATAAAGAAATTTCTGCCACTAAAATTTCTGATAAAATTAAACTGGTAATGCAGCAATTTAATCTCAGTGAAGACCAAGCATCGTACTTTGTTTTTAGTGATTCTATATCAAATCAAGCTTACCGCATGGATAAAGACACTATTAATTTAGTAACAAAAAAAGGCGAAGTTGTTGATGTAGCAAAGGCTAGTGACCAATTAAACATCGAGGCACTTTCTAAAAAAGTGACTAAACACTATCTGTGCTATCCTAAGTCACTTTAGTTGCGCTTTTTTTCTATTTTTGTAATTATGTATAAGCTTAAAAATCTCCAATTAGATTTTTCTCTTCTTGGTCAAAAACACATTATAGAAACCTTATAGTTTTTTTATGAAATTTACAGCAAATCAAATCGCAGGTATTCTTGAGGGTGAAGTAGAGGGAGATGCATCTATTGAAGTGTCTAAACTAGCAAAAATAGAAGAAGGTTTGCCAGGAAGTTTAACTTTTTTAGCAAATCCAAAATACACTCCTTATATATACACCACAAAAGCCTCTATTACCATAGTAGATAAAACATTTGTAGCAGAGCAAGAATATACAACAACATTGCTACGTGTTGATAATGCATACGAGGCATTCTCTAAACTCCTAGAATATTACAATCAGGTTAAAATGAATAAAACGGGGGTAGAAGATCCTGTTTTCATTTCAAAGACAGTAACTCTAGGAAAGGATATATACATTGGTGCCTTCGCCTACATAGGAGATAATGTTATTATTGGAGACAATGTTAAGATTTATCCCAACGTGTATGTTGGGGATAATGTTACTATTGGTGATTATAGCGTTTTGTTCTCTGGGGCAAAATTATATTCAGAAACTATAATTGGAACCCATTGTGTTATTAATAGTGGCGCTATTATAGGCGCAGATGGTTTTGGTTTTTCTCCCAATGAAAAAGGAGAGTTTACTAAAGTGCCACAAACAGGAAATGTTATCCTTGAAGATTATGTAGATGTAGGAGCTGCAACCACCATAGATAGAGCTACCTTAGGGTCTACTATTATACGTAGAGGCGTCAAATTAGACAATCAAATTCAAATCGCACACAATGTTGAAATTGGCCAAAATACTGTAATTGCTGCTCAAACGGGTATTGCAGGTTCTACAAAAATAGGATCTCAATGTTTGATTGGAGGGCAAGTTGGATTTGCGGGCCACTTAACAATAGGCAACAATGTACGTATCCAAGCCCAAAGTGGCGTAGGGAAGAATATTAAAGACAATGAAACAATACAGGGATCTCCATCATTTAACTATGGAGATTATAGTAAAAGCTATGTTCATTTCAAAAACTTACCTAAAATAATGAAACGTTTTAATGCCTTAGAAAAAAAAATAAATGATGAGTGATACCCTCCCAAATCAGTGTACTATTAAACAAGAAGTAACCCTTACAGGTGTTGGACTTCATACAGGTAAAAATGTGACACTAACCTTTAAGCCGGCCCCTGCTAATACAGGATATGTTTTTAAACGTATAGACTTAGAGGATGAACCTTGTATTGTTGCAGATGCTAATTATGTAACCAATACTCAACGAGGTACCAATCTTGAAAAAGATGGTGTAACTATTCAAACATCAGAGCATGTACTGGCTGCTTTGGTTGGTTTACAGGTTGATAATTGTATTTTAGAATTAAATGCTTCAGAGCCTCCAATTATGGACGGATCATCTAAGTTTTTTGTTGAAGCTATTGAAAAGGCTGGTATTATAACTCAAGATGCTGTTAGAGAGGAGTACGTTGTAACAGAGATTATCAATTACATAGATGAAGAAACTGGAAGTGAGATAACAATTTTACCTGCAGACACCTACCAAGTAACAGCAATGGTTGATTTTGGCACCAAGGTATTAGGTACTCAAAATGCTTCAATCAAGAATATCTCTGAGTTTAAATCTGAAATTTCTGATTCTAGAACCTTTAGCTTTCTTCATGAAATAGAAATGCTACTTGATCATGGTCTTATAAAAGGAGGTGATTTAAATAACGCCATTGTATACGTAGACAAACAATTGTCTGAAAAGACGATGGAGAAATTACGTCATGCTTTTGGGAAAGATACTATTTCAGTAAAACCAAATGGTATTTTAGATAATCTAACCCTTCACCACCCCAATGAAGCGGCAAGACATAAGCTACTTGATGTTATTGGTGACTTGGCGTTGATTGGAACTCGTATTCGTGGTAAAGTTATTGCAAATAAGCCAGGGCATTATGTAAATACTCAGTTTGCTAAAAAGCTTTCGAAAATAATTAAAAACGAAAAAAGAAATAACATACCAAAGATTGATATAACGGCAACTCCTCTAAAGGATGTAAACGCCATTATGGAAATGCTGCCGCACCGTCCTCCTTTTTTATTGGTAGATAAAATTATGGAACTCAGCAGTAATCACGTTATTGGTCTTAAAAATGTGACCATGAATGAACCTTTCTTTGTTGGTCATTTTCCAGGAACACCGGTTATGCCAGGGGTTTTAATTGTTGAGGCGATGGCTCAAACAGGAGGGATACTAGCTTTGAGTACAGTGCCAGATCCAGAAAACTATCTGACATTTTTTATGAAAATTGACAATGCCAAATTTAAAAGACAAGTTAACCCTGGAGATACGTTAATATTCAAGTTAGAACTTATAACACCCATTAGACGCGGTATTGTACATATGCAAGGAACTGCCTATGCAAACAATAAGCTTGTTACCGAAGCCGAGTTAATGGCACAGATTGTTAAAACCAAAAAATAATTAAATGAATCAACCACTAGCTTACGTTCATCCTGGCGCAAAAATCGCTAAAAATGTTGTCATAGAACCCTTTACAACCATCCACAACAACGTTGTTATTGGAGATGGAACTTGGATAGGCTCTAATGTAACGATCATGGAAGGTGCCAGAATAGGTAAAAATTGTAATATTTTTCCAGGAGCAGTAATTTCAGCTGTACCTCAAGATTTGAAATTTCAAGACGAGGAAACTACCGTAGAAATTGGAGATAATGTAACCATTCGTGAATATGTTACGGTAAACAGAGGTACTGTAGATAGAGGAAAAACTGTTATTGGTGATAATTGCCTTATTATGGCCTATTGCCATATTGCCCACGATTGTATTGTAGGTAATAACTGCATTTTTTCAAATAATAGTACATTGGCAGGTCATTGTACAGTTGGAGACTTTGTAATACTTGCAGGTATGACTGCAGTACATCAATTTTGCATGATAGGAAATCACGCATTTGTAACAGGAGGTTCATTGGTTCGTAAAGACGTACCACCTTTTGTGAAAGCTGCAAGAGAACCTTTATCTTACGTAGGAATAAATTCTATTGGTTTAAGACGCAGAGGTTTTACTCCAGAAAAAATAAAAGAGATACAAGGTATTTATAGACTTTTGTTTCAAAAAAACCACAACACTTCTCAAGCAGCTTCGATTATTGAAGCCGAAATGGAGGCAACGCCAGAGCGTGATGAGATACTAGAATTTATAAAAAATGCGAAACGAGGAATCATGAAAGGGTATTTTAGTAATAATTAATACAGAAAGATTACACATTAATAGAGTGATACATTTTAAAGTGTTATTACTTCAAACTAAAAATAATAATAATGGCAAGTACATCAGATATTAGAAACGGTTTATGTATTAAATACAACCACGATATTTATAAAGTAATTGAATTTTTACATGTAAAACCTGGAAAAGGGCCTGCATTTGTAAGAACAAAGCTAAAGAGTGTTACCAATGGTAAAGTCATAGATAACACCTTTTCTGCAGGGCATAAGCTAGAAGATGTACGTGTAGAGACTCATAAATTTCAATACCTTTATAACGATGGTGATTTTTATCATTTCATGAACCAAGAAGATTACACTCAAATTCAATTAGTTGAAGCTGCCCTAGACAAACCAGAACTCATGAAAGAAGGAGAGGTGGTAACAGTAATCATTAACGCTGAAGACAATGCACCACTTTCTGTAGATTTACCAGCTAGTGTTATTCTTGAGGTTACTGCTACAGAGCCAGGGATGAAGGGTAATACAGCAACAAATGCAACTAAGCCTGCTACTGTAGAAACGGGAGCTACTGTAAACGTACCTTTATTTATAAATGAAGGAGATAAAATTAAAGTAGATACAGAAAAAAGTGCTTATAAAGAGCGCGTTAAAGAATAGATTTTCTTTACAAGTAATTTAAATCCCAACATATGTCACAATACGTTGGGATTTTTTATATTTGGTAACCCAATAAAACAAATAATGAAATTCTCTAAACCCCAAACTCTAGAAAACATTGCGACAATTTTAAGTTGTGATTTTGTAGGTGATTCTAATTTTGCTGTACTTGGTATGAATGAAATTCATGTGGTGGAGCCAGGTGATATTGTTTTTGTTGATCATCCAAAATATTACGATAAGGCATTGGCCTGTGCTGCAAGTGTTGTTTTAATAAATAAAAAAGTAGCCTGCCCACCTGGAAAAGCTTTGTTAATTTCTGAAGACCCTTTTAGTGATTTTAATAAACTGACCAATCATTTTAACCCCTTTGTAAAAGCGACAGATCTTGTTTCTAGTACTGCCACTGTTGGGCAAAACACCATTATACAACCCAATGTTTTTATAGGTAATAATGTGCGTATAGGTACTAATTGTGTTATTCATAGCAATGTGGTTATTTATGACAATACAGTAATTGGCAATAACGTTACCATTCATGCAGGAACTATTTTAGGAGCAGATGGTTTTTACTACAAAAACAGACCAAAATCTTTTGACAAACTTCTAAGTGGAGGAAATGTTGTGATACAAGATAATGTAGATATAGGTGCACTATGTACTATAGATAAAGGTGTAACAGCATCCACTACAATTGGCCAAGGTTCTAAGCTAGACAATCAGGTTCAAGTTGGCCATGACACTGTTATTGGTGAAAGGTGTCTTATTGCAGCTCAAGTTGGTATTGCAGGTTGCGTTGTAATTGAAGATTTCGTAACACTTTGGGGACAAGTAGGCGTATCCAGTGGTATAACTATTGGTAAAAAAGCAGTAATTTCGGGGCAAAGTGGTGTAAGTAAGTCACTTGAAGGTTATAAGGCCTATTTTGGCAGCCCTGCAGATGAAATTAGAAAAAAACACAAAGAATTAGCTTCTATAAAGCTTATACCAAGTATTATTGAAAAATTAGATAATTTATAATGAGTACAAACGCAAAAAACATAGTTAAAAGGTTTTATCAAACAGATTTTGTAACAGATTTCCAAGCAGGTAAAAGTCTATTACATGATGACATTGTTCTTATCTGGAACAGCACAGAAGGGCTAACCATTATGCATCAAAAAGAAATTGTTGAAACATTTGAAGAGGTTAGTAGAACCTATGAAGAGCTTCGTATTGAGGTGAGTCATGTTTTAGAAGATGATAATTTTGTAACCATTAGATACAAATACTATATAAGAACCATTGAAAACCCAGACGAGGAGCTTGGTATTGCTCATTTTATTGCTATTTGGGAAATTAAAGATGGTAAACTATATCGCGGCCATCAAATCAGTCAACCCGTAATGAGTATTGATGATTCTAATGGAACCTACAACAAAGTAAAAGTTTAAACTTTGTTTCTTACCCAAAACAAAAATAGTACCTTTGCAGCGCAAAAGTATTGGTTATTTTTTGACTCTAATTTTATCCTAACCATAGCCTTTGCCTCAATAAATACATTAACATAGACAAAATATATTCATGAGTGTTTTAGTAAATAAAGATTCAAAAATTATAGTTCAAGGATTTACAGGTAGCGAAGGTACTTTTCATGCCAGTCAAATGATTGAATATGGTACTAATGTTGTTGGTGGTGTTACTCCAGGTAAAGGAGGACAAAGTCACCTTGAAAGACCTGTTTTCAATACCGTAGCTGAAGCTGTAGCTAAAGTAGGAGCAGATACTACTATTATATTTGTACCACCTGCATTTGCAGCTGATGCAATAATGGAGGCTGCAGATGCTGGAATTAAAGTAATAATTACCATCACAGAAGGAATTCCTGTTGCCGATATGATTAAAACGGCGAACTACATTAAAGATAGAGACTGTAGATTAATTGGTCCTAACTGTCCAGGTGTGATTACTCCTGGAGAGGCGAAAGTTGGTATCATGCCAGGTTTTGTATTTAAAAAAGGAACTATAGGTATTGTTTCAAAATCTGGAACACTTACCTATGAAGCAGCAGATCAAGTTGTAAAACAGGGCTTGGGCATCACAACAGCTATTGGTATAGGTGGTGATCCAATCATTGGAACAACCACCAAAGAAGCTGTAGAGATGTTAATCAATGACCCAGAAACACAAGCAGTTGTGATGATTGGAGAGATAGGAGGGCAACTTGAGGCAGATGCTGCACACTGGTATAAAGCCAGCGGTAGTAAAAAACCAGTAATTGGTTTTATCGCAGGAGAAACTGCTCCAGCGGGAAGAACAATGGGCCATGCAGGAGCTATAGTTGGTGGTAGTGACGATACAGCCCAGGCTAAAAAGAAAATTATGCGTGCTTGTGGTATTCATGTTGTTGAGTCGCCAGCAGAGATAGGAAAAAAAGTTGCTGAAGTACTAGGATAAGTTCTTTAGTAAACCACATATAACGTTTGGGTTTTTAATAAATCCAAACGTTTTTTTATGATAATTAATTTTAACAATAATAGTATTATTGGTCTTAAAAGCAATTAGAGATTTGCTATTATGACTTTTTAGTTACTAAAGTTTAGTTAATCGGAATTTGAAGGTGTTTATATTTCCTTTTAGATATTGTTATTATTATATTTATCACTTGAGAAATTTTTTTAGTAAATAGATTTAAAAATAAACGTATGAAGCTTTTAGAAGGAAAAACAGCCATCATTACTGGCGGAAGTAGAGGTATAGGAAAAGGAATAGTTGAAGTATTTGCTAAGCACGGTGCTAACGTTGCTTTTACTTATAACTCTTCTGCGGCACCTGCAGAGGCACTTGCATTAGAGATTACTGCTATGGGAGTAAAAGCTAAAGCCTATAAGAGTAATGCTGCTAGTTTTGAGCAGTCTCATGATTTAGTGAAGGCTGTATTAGAAGATTTTGGAGGGATTGATATCTTGATTAATAATGCAGGCATAACTAAGGACAATTTACTAATGCGTATGGGTGAAGATGATTTTGATCAAGTAATTGAAGTAAACTTAAAATCTGTTTTTAACATGACCAAAGCTGTTCAGCGTACCATGCTAAAGCAGCGAAAAGGATCTATCATTAATATGAGTTCTATTGTTGGTGTTAAGGGTAATGCCGGTCAAACAAATTATGCCGCCTCAAAAGCAGGTATTATTGGTTTTTCTAAATCTGTCGCATTAGAACTGGGTTCAAGAGACATACGTAGTAATGTAATTGCACCTGGGTTTATTGAAACAGAGATGACTGGAAAACTAGACGAGCAAACGGTTCAGTCATGGCGTGATGCAATTCCACTTAAACGCGGTGGCTCTCCACAGGATATTGCAAATGCATGTGTTTTTCTAGCCAGTGACCTTTCTAGTTACGTTACAGGACAGGTGCTTAATGTAGATGGAGGTATGCTAACTTAATGTGTTTTGTTTGTAATTACCTTACACTAGGTACACCTTTACACCTTTAATTGCCTCAAGTTTGAATCTAGAAACTATTCTTTACATTGTAATTGCAGCAATTATTTCTTTAATAGTTACTTTATTTATCTATGGATATAAAACAAAGTATACTAGTAGATTAAGGTGGATATTTGGGCTGTTACGTTTTACAACGCTCTTTAGTATATTGGTATTACTCATTAATCCAACATTTAAAACTAACACCTATAGTATTGAAAAACCAAAACTTCCAGTACTGGTTGATAATTCATATTCTATAGCCTCTTTAGGTCAAACTCAAGGGGCAATAAATGTTGTTGAAGCCTTTCAGCAAAACAAAGCTTTAAATGATAAGTTTGATGTGTCTTACTTTGAGTTTGGGACAGATTACAAATTATTAGACACCCTCAGTTTTGATCAAAAAAACACGAATATATCTAATGTTTTAAGCTCTGTTCAAGAATTATTTGATTCAGAAATTGCGCCAACCATTATTGTTACTGATGGTAATCAAACCCTTGGTACAGATTATCAATATAGTACTTCAAAACTAAAACACCCTGTATATCCAGTGATATTAGGAGATTCTATAAAGTATCAAGATCTTAAAATACAAAGCCTTACTAGTAATAGGTATTCGTTTTTGAAAAATAAATTTCCTGTAGAGGCAGTTTTGGTGTATAACGGCACAGGTAGGGTCTCTTCTGAATTTGTGGTAACAAAAAACAATAGGGTTGTGTACCGTAAACCGGTTTTGTTTTCTCAAACAAACAACACGCATATCATCACTTTTTCTCTTCCAGCTCAAAGTGTTGGCCTACAAGATTACACGGCAAGTATAAGGCCCCTAGAAACAGAAAAAAATAAAGTGAATAACACCAAGCGTTTTGCAGTTGATGTGATAGATCAAACTACTAATGTGTTAATAGTGAGTAGTGTACTACATCCAGATATTGGGATGTTAAAAAAAGCAATAACTACAAACGAGCAGCGAAGTGTTACATTTAGCAAACCTCAAGATGCAGCTGCTGTATTAAACGATTATCAATTGGTTATTTTGTATCAACCAAATAGCGAGTTTGCATCTGTATACAAAGAGCTCAAAAAACTTAAAAAAAACACCTTTTTTTTTACTGGCTTAGAGACAGATTGGAGTTTTGTTAATAGCGTACAGAAGTATTATCAAAAAGAAGTAGTAAATCAAAATGAGCAAGTAACGGCCGGGTTAAACTTAAATTATGGAGTTTTTGGGATTTCTCCAATTGGTTTTTCTGATTTTCCGCCCTTGCAAACCAAATTTGGATCCCTTTATATAAATACGCCACATCAAACCATCTTAGAACAATTTGTGGATGGTATTGCTAGTGAAAGCCCTATGCTTGCCACAATAGAAATAGATGGCAATAGGCATGCTATTTGGGATGGACAAGATCTATGGAAATGGAGATCTCAATCCTACCGAGAAACCCAAAGTTTTGAGGATTTTGATACTTTTATGGGCAAAATGATACAATACCTTGGTTCAAACAAAAGACGTAGTAGGTTAGAGGTAAGTAGTGCTTCTTTTTATTATAACAACACCCCTATTAATATAAGTGCACAATACTTTGACAAAGGTTTTGTTTTTGATCCTAGAGCCGAGCTAACAATAACCGTTGTAGATACTAATACTAAAAAATCTACGGTGTATCCTTTACTGTTGAAAAACAACTTTTATGAGGTAGGGTTAAACTCTTTGCAGGCGGGCAGTTATAGCTATACTATTTCTGTTAAAGATCAGCAAATAGCTAGAAGTGGAAGTTTCACGATTCTAGAATTTAATATAGAGCAGCAGTTTTTAAACGCAAATAGTAAATCTCTAGAGCGTTTGGCATTAAAAACAGGTGGAGCTATCTTTTACCCTAGCCAGATAGATGGGTTAATTGATAAATTAATTACAAATCAAAGCTATGTTTCTACTGAAAAAAGCCAGCAAAAAGCAGTACCTTTAATTTTTATTAAATGGCTTTTGGCGCTTATCGCTTTTTGTCTTTCAATAGAATGGTTTATCAGAAAATTTAACGGACTAATATAAAAATTAAAATTCATGGAAAAATTACCAAAAATTGGTTTACCAATTATTATCATTATCGTACTTGCTATTGTATTAATCACAAAATCTGCTGTTACCATAGACTCTGGTGAGGCTGGAGTTTTGTATAAAACTTTCGACAAAGGTGTTGTTGTAGATCAGCCGCCACTTGGTGAAGGTTTTCATTTTATTGCTCCTTGGAATAAAGTATTTGTATACGAGGTTAGACAACAAGAACTTTTCGAGAAAATGAAGGTTTTATCTTCAAACGGTTTAGAAATTCAAATTGATGCATCTGCATGGTATCAGCCAGTGTACAGTGAACTTGGAAATCTTCACCAATCACTAGGGAAAAATTACTTAGGTAGAGTTATCCAGCCAGCTATTCGCTCAGCTGCGCGAAGTGTAGTAGGGCGTTACACACCTGAACAATTATATTCAAGTAAGCGTGATGCAATTCAAGATGAAATTTTTGAAGAAACAAAAACCATTCTAGAAAAGCAATACGTTCAATTAAATGAAGTTTTGGTTCGTGATGTAACCCTGCCAAATACAATTAAAGAGGCAATTGAGCGTAAACTGCGTCAAGAGCAAGAATCGTTAGAGTATGAGTTTAGACTGGTAACTGCTTTAAAAGAAGCAGAGAAAGTAACTATTGAGGCGCAAGGTAAAGCAGATGCTAACCGTATTTTAAGTGCTTCTCTGACAGACAAGATTCTACAAGATAAAGGGATTGATGCTACATTAAAATTAAGCGAATCTCCAAACACCAAAGTAATTGTAATTGGTGGAGGTGAAGGAGGATTGCCATTAATATTAGGTAACAATTAACAACTTTTATTGAAACAATATTATAGCCGCCTTTATTAATACTAAAGGCGGTTTTTATATGCAATATATTTAGGTTTGGTTTCTTACTGTTTGTTATTAAAAATATTAATAGCCTATTGTTGAAATAAATCCATTAAATAACAGTAATTTTGCACGCTGAAACATTAGGCTTTAATATGTTACTAATATTTCAGTAAATAAGCTAATAATTAACACCTTAGGTGTTTAGCCCTTTGAGTATGAAAATTAAAAATATTGCAATTATAGCACACGTTGATCACGGTAAGACAACCTTGGTAGATAAAATTATGCATCACTGTAGCCTTTTTCGTGAAAACGAAAATACAGGAGACTTAATTTTAGATAATAATGATTTAGAGCGTGAACGTGGTATCACCATTACTTCAAAAAATGTTTCTGTTGTATACAAAGACACAAAAATTAATATTATTGACACTCCTGGTCACGCCGATTTTGGTGGTGAGGTAGAACGTGTATTGAATATGGCAGATGGTGTTTGTTTGCTTGTAGATGCCTTTGAAGGGCCTATGCCACAAACACGTTTTGTATTGCAAAAAGCATTAGACCTTGGTTTAAAGCCTTGCGTTGTAATTAATAAAGTAGACAAAGAAAATTGTACACCAGAAGAGGTACATGAAAAAGTGTTTGACTTAATGTTTGAGTTAGGCGCAGAGGAGTGGCAGTTAGATTTCCCTACAGTATATGGTTCTGCAAAGAACAACTGGATGAGTGAAGACTGGCAAAATGAAACAGATTCTATAGAGCCATTACTGGATATGGTACTAGAGCACGTACCTTCTTTTGAGGTTAAAGAAGGAAGCCTTCAAATGTTAATTACCTCATTAGATTTCTCTTCATTTACAGGTCGTATCGCTATTGGTCGTCTGCAAAGAGGTACCTTAAAGGCAGGTATGCAAGTAGCTTTAGTAAAGAGAGATGGTAGTATAGTAAAAACTAAAATTAAAGAACTACATACTTTTGAAGGACTAGGTCGTAAAAAGGTAGAAGAAGTTCAGGCAGGAGATATTTGTGCGCTCGTTGGTCTAGAAGGATTTGAAATTGGCGATACTGTTGCCGATCTAGAAAATCCGGAAGGAATGAAGACTATCGCCATAGATGAGCCAACCATGAGTATGTTGTTTACCATTAATGATTCACCATTCTTCGGTAAAGATGGAAAATATGTAACATCAAGACATATCAAAGAGAGACTTGAAAAAGAATTAGAGAAGAATTTAGCACTCCGCATGGAGCCAACAGGCAGTGCAGACAAGTTTTTAGTGTTTGGACGTGGGGTATTGCACCTTTCTGTATTAATAGAAACTATGCGTCGTGAAGGATATGAGTTACAAATTGGCCAACCACAAGTAATCATAAAGGAGGTTGATGGTAAGAAATGTGAGCCAATTGAAGCATTAACTATTGATTTACCAGAAACCGTAAGTGGTACTGCTGTAAACATGGTTTCACTTCGTAAAGGAGAAATGGTTTCTATGGAAGCTAAAGGAGATAGAATGATTTGCGAATTTTTAATTCCATCTCGTGGAATTATCGGACTACGTAACCAACTTCTTACAGCAACTGCTGGTGAGGCAATTATGACACATCGTTTCTTGGAATACCAACCCTTAAAAGGTGGGATTCCAGAACGTCAAAACGGATCTTTAGTATCTATGGAAAACGGAAGCGCCATTCCTTACTCTATTGATAAACTGCAGGATAGAGGACGTTTCTTTGTAGAGCCAGGTGAGGATATTTACGGAGGACAGGTTATTGGAGAAAACACACGTCAGGATGATATGGCTGTGAATATTACCAAGACTAAAAAGATGAGTAACGTTCGCTCTAGTGGAGCAGATGACAAAGCAAAGATTGTTCCTGCCATTAAATTTTCATTAGAAGAGGCACTTGAGTATATTCAAAAAGATGAGTATGTAGAAGTTACTCCTAACTTTTTAAGAATTCGTAAAGTGTTTTTAAAAGAAGTAGATAGAAAACGTAATAAGTTTTAGAGACTGCTTACAAGTAGTATGCTAATAAAAACGCTTTAAGAATTCTCTTAAAGCGTTTTTTTTTTAGATGCATTACTCTAGAATACTAGCGTTGATAGTTACATTTTTAAGTGGCCATTCTTTAGCATCTTTCGGAAGTTTTGAAATTATTGTTACCACATCCATACCTTCAATTACTTTTCCAAATACAGTGTAATTGCCATCTAAATGTGTGGTTGAAGATGTTGGACCCAAGAATATAAAAAACTCAAAAGGCTCAGTTTTATGGTCATCATTGTCTCGGTAATATTTTGCGCCAGAGAGGGAGCCATAAAAGTGCTTGTGTTTTATTTCGTTTGGAATTCTGTAGGTGTGCCCTAGGGTGTATCTGTCTTTTTGGGTTATTGCGTTGTCACTACTTCCAGCCTGTATAATAAAATTAGAAACAACTCTGTGGAAATAGGTTGAATTAAAATATCCTTGATTTACCAAATAGATGAAATTTGCTCTGTGTAGAGGTGTGTCTTTAAATAGCTGTATCACAATTCTACCATAGGGTGTTGTAAACTTCACCTTGGTTTGTGGATTGCTTTCTCCATAGGCTGTTAAAACCGAGACAACATTTTTTGGTGTTATTTTTTCTAATTGTTTAGGTGGTATTAATGTGTCACTAGATTTAAGTACGTCATTAGCTATTTTCTTGGCAATCACTGTTTGCTTGCTAACTAATTGTTTAGAAGAAACAATTTCTTTGTTTTTCGTATCTTCACATTGGATGAAAAAGGTTACTACACATCCACAAACAAATAGTATTTTACTCAGGTATGACATTTTCCGCTTTTAATGAACAGATTGTAAAAATAACCAAATTGGACTTGCCAGGGGAGGCTTCTCACCATAAAATGGCACCCATTGAGCGTCTAGAAGAATTAACAAAAGAATCATTAAAAAAAAACAAAGCGAAAAGAGCTGCTGTAATGGCTTTGTTTTATCCAAGTAGCGATGGTGAAACTCACTTGGCATTAATTTTAAGAAAAACATATAAAGGAGTTCATTCTGCCCAGGTTGGTTTTCCAGGAGGAAAGCAGGAGCCCTCAGACATCTCTGCCGAGCATACAGCTTTAAGAGAAACTCAAGAAGAAATTGGAGTACTGCAACAAGATATAACAGTATTAAAAAAACTCACTCAAATATATATTCCTCCCAGTAATTTTTTTGTAGCACCTTTTATAGGTGTTTGTGAAACAACTCCTCAATTTATATTGCAAGAAACAGAGGTCGAGGCATTAATAGAAGTGAAAATCTCAGATTTTTTAGATGATAGTATTTACTGCACAAGAAGGTTATCTACATCTTATGCGACTGATATAGAAGTTCCTGCCTATATATTGAATACTCATGTGGTTTGGGGAGCCACAGCTATGATGCTAAGTGAGGTAAGAGAGTTACTCAAACAACTTTACAACCATTAGTTTTTTGTATATTTGCTTTTGTGCATTTTTTTAAATGTTACACTAAATGAATAAATTTTTATGGGGCTTTTAAAGAAAAATCCATTTGGACATATTTTATTTTTAAAACTGTGGTTGATTCGAATTTTTGGATCTCTCACACATCGACGTTTCAAAGGGTTTAACACCCTTGAAATTGAAGGGTCTGAAATACTTCGTAATCTACCCGATAACAACGTCTTGTTTGTATCTAATCATCAAACCTACTTTGCTGATGTTGTTGCTATGTTCCATGTGTTTAATGCCAGTTTAAGTGGTCGTGATGATAATATTAAAAACATTGGTTATCTATGGAGACCTAAACTTAACCTCTATTTTGTTGCCGCTAAAGAAACTATGCAAGCGGGCTTATTGCCAAAGATTTTGGCTTATGCAGGATCTGTAAGTATAGAACGTACCTGGAGAGCTAAGGGGGAGGATGTTAATCGTCAAGTTAAGATGAGTGATGTAAATAATATAGCCTTAGCACTTAAAGATGGCTGGGTTATAACATTTCCGCAAGGTACAACAAGACCTTGGAAGCCAATTAGAAGAGGTACAGCGCATCTTATCAAGCAAAACAAGCCTATTGTAGTTCCTATTGTAATTGATGGCTTTAGACGCTCTTTCGATCGTAAAGGCTTGCGTATTAAAAAACGAGGTATACTCCAATCAATGGAGATTAAAGAGCCTCTTGATATAGATTATGATAACATACCTGTTGCAGATTTGGTAGAAAAATTAGAGTATGCCATTGAGCAGCACCCCTCTTTTTTAAAAGTAATACCAGCTTCAGAAATTAAAAAAGAAGAGGATCTAAACTCCCAAAGAGAATGGAGTTATTAGGTCTTAACAAATAATTTACTACAATAAAAAAAGTCCAAGTGAAAAATAATTTACTGGGGCTTTTTTTATTTTTTAAAAACTACATTTCAATTTTCTCTAACTCAACATAATTATGTTTTAGTTTTCTTATTAGGATGCCATAGACAATTCTGTAAAACAATAAAATAAACCCTATTAAAAGTATTCCTACAATAAACTGTGTTATAAAAAATACTGAAGTGAAGGTTTCTATTGAGACTCCTTGATAGGCATCCTTATCTTTGATAAGTATGTTAAACAATTCACTTTTTTTATTAAAAAAATAAAGATTCACATACACCAATGATAGTACAAAACTTACAACAGTGGGATCCTCTAGAGTCGACCTGCA
>JGI24922J38493_100963_pt1 | contig 41414 bp, 43 predicted proteins | sample LinPFosplate10_FD_38493 | JGI IMG/M metagenome (IMG submission 38493)
CGGTGCGGGTGCGGGTGCGGATGCGGGTGCGTTGGGGCGAGGCGTCGATTGGCGTGCGTTGGGACGAGGCGGGGGCGGTTTTTGCGCGGATGGCTGGGATCGCCTTCTTTTAGCTGCTGATAGACCTGCTGCTCCACTCATACTATACACACTGCAGACAGTTTGTTTCTCAATTATTTGCGCATTTCCATCTTAATCGGTGAGTGGCTAATGTAATCCTTAATTTCAAAGTCCTCAACGACGTAATCCCCAATGTCTCCACGGTGCGAACCAAATGAGAGCGTCGGGAAGGGATGCAACGGCCGAGATATCTGATCCTGCAAAGCGACTAAATGATCGTCGTATATGTGGGCATTCCCTAAATAATAAATAAATTCTCCCGTCCGAAGCCCGCAGTGATGCGCCACGAGGTGAGTCAGGAAACAGTACGATGCAATATTGAAAGGCACACCAAGGCCTACATCCCCACTACGCTGATAAAGACTGCAAGAGAGTTTGTCCCCTTCAAGTACGTTAAACTGCATCAAGATGTGACAAGGTGGTAGGGCCATTTGGTCGATCTGGCAGGGATTCCACGCCGATATAACCATGCGTCGAGAACTTCGCGCCTCTGGATCCTTCAACACTCCGATAACATCGGATAATTGATCAACACCCATTTTATCGTAACTGGCGTCGCAGCTTGTGTAGGGCGCATTGAAATGACGCCACTGGTGGCCATAAACCGGTCCAAGATCGTTCTCTCGGAGATGTTGGAGGTCCCGACTATCTAGAAAGTCTCTAGACGCATTCTCATTCCATATCTTCACGTTCTGGTCCCGAAGAGTGTCATTATTAGTCGAACCACTAATAAACCACAAGAGCTCCTTAAGACACGTTTTCCATGCCACTCTCTTGGAGGTTAGCAAGGGGAGGATTCCATTCTCCAGTGAAAAATGCATAGCGCTCCCGAATACGGTTTTAGCCCTTCCATTCCTTCCTTCAACCATCTCTCCGTGTGCGATAATGTCGTTTATTAGATTGAGATACTGATTTTCGTCATGGCTCTCCCCAGTACCACGGAACTGCTTGTTTCCTTGAGCAAGTCTTTTTAACATTTATAATTAAGGCGGGCCTTATTTTTAATTTCTTTTCATAAATCATATGGACAAAGTAACCGAGACCGTAAAATCCGTTCCATCAGAATCAGTAGGATTTTTCAAGTACGTATTCAATTTCGATGAAGACAACAAATGTGAAATGCTCAATCTCCTACAATACACGATTCTGTCCATCATCCCCGTCCTTGTTATTCTCAAGCTTGTTAAACATCTCATCCCTGAGGAAGATGAATCCAAAGGAAGTTTAGAGATTCTGGCTGAGTGCATTGCCCAGATCGTCCTGATTATCGCGGCCATCTGGTTTTCGAACAATTTTATCCGGTTCATTCCCACGTACAGTCAGTGCGACTATGGCAAGTTCAATCCCACCAACTTCATGCTCCCCTTCCTCCTGATACTCGCAACGATGCAGACTAAACTGGGCGCCAAGCTCAACATACTGTTTGACCGGCTATTGGATCTGTGGCACGGAAGGACCGCCGAAAAGGACGCGCAACAAGGACAGAAGAACGGCCAATCAGTAGTCCGCATTTCCCAACCGTTGGCGGGGCAGCACCAGCCAAGCCAAGCTGACTATTTAGATACAACGCAGCTTTTGCCCTCAAACAGGCAATTGACCACGATGCCAGAGTCCCAGCATACGCAGCAGATGGCCCAGCACGCTATCCAGCCTCAACAGAGCCCCGATTTCAACCAGATGTATCAGCAAAACACGACTCCTATGCCAGGAGCTCAGACCCCCAGCATGATGCAAGAGCCTATGGCGGCAAACGAGGCTTTCGGAGGCATGTTCGGCGGAAGTAGCTGGTAAAAGAAAACATTTGTACTTGAAGAACTATAAATGTTTTAGTTAGCCGCCTCGGGCGTCCTGAATGCTGAATTAGCGCCCGGATAGGCCATCGGCGGCGGCGCGCTTCCTCTCGACGCACCTGCTGGCGCGCGCGGCGCTACCACGCTCGCACTTGTCACGACAGCGTTCTTTGCCGTGTTATCCCGCGTAGTCGTAGCGACGTCAGCAGGGCGGGACGGCCAAATTGCGCCCGTGACGGCAGACGCCGTGTTCGCGTTGGTCTGCGCGCTCCCGGCCTGCGCCGATGGAGGAGTATAACTGCCTGTCCCCCCTGCACTGCGTTGGCAGGGTGCAGTTGGATCTGAGTAGTGCGAGGGGAGGGGTGTATCCGTCTTTGTGCAACACGCTGCGCACCCGAAACCCAGTACCACGAGCAACACCAACCCGATGAGGCAGCAGACTGTGATAAACCAAATCCAGGACAGATGGTACAGCTTGGAATCGACCAGATTCGCCTGCACACAGCCGCTGAATAGTTCCGCCCCAAGCCACGCGTTGAGACCTCCCCATACGCACAAAGCAAATACGCCACCGCAGATCTTCACTAATGTGTCGGTATTATCGTTCTTGTTCTTGGCAGCGCTTCCACCACCGAATAGCGAGACACCCACAATGATCACCCACGTGAGAAGTGCTGCCCAAAGATTCGACTCGGGGCAGGCCGCGCGCACGTCCGCATCATTAAAGCTACCGAGGGCAATGCAAGAGAGTATAAACCACGCCAGTACAGACCCGAATACACCCGATACGCCGATGCAGGCGCAACATATGCCACAAGCCGTCCTCGAATCGTTGCTGTTCGCCATTGTTTGCTGTCGTTGTCTGTCGTTGTCCCCAGCCTCCAGCCCGTAGGGCCATTCAATTTTCTGGAAAACTCGACGAGAATCTATGTAGGCAAACTTTACGGTCGGAGGAAGCACCTGGTAAGAAAACTAGATTCGTTGAAAGAACTCGTATTTTGTACTTCGAGATACATGTTCACGTACATCGAGCTGCGGGTTATGCGTCAACAGGAGACGATTCGCGTTTTGTGGCTGCCGCTTCAATCGGGCTCATATAGGGATTAACTGTCAGAGGAAGTGGGCGTCCTCCTGGAAGGCGTTTTGTGACGGGGGCGCCCGCGGCATGCCATCCAACATATTTGGTTGCACTATTCGTGACGATGTTGTCTGTCGTCGGCGATTCCAGGTCGCTAGCTGGGCCTATTCCTGGTGTAGCGAATGTTCCTGGTGCAGTGAATGTCTCGGAGTCGCTTGGCTCGCGCACAAACATGCACACACAGCCAACAATGATGGAACCCAGTATAATAACACCAATGAAAGCCCAGACGACGATGAACCAAATGAAGGACATCGTGTAAAGATTCGTGTCGGCTAAGTTGTTCTGAACGCAAGCACTGAATAACTCAGTGCCTAACCAAATGTCCAAACCACCCCAGACACACAGACCCATCATAGCGGCCGCATGGCGCGCCCCGCCTTCATCAGATCCCGCACTCTTCCCTCCACCGAATAGACTCAGGCCAACTACGATTACCCAGGTGAGTAGGGCAGGCCAGAGGTTTGAGTTCGGACACGTCGCCCGCACGTCCGCGTCACTAAAACGACTAAGGGTGGCGATTGAGGCAATAAACCAAGTCAATGTCGCAATGAGTGTTCCTCCCCCACAGACACACACGCCGCACCACATACATGCTTCTTTGTTGCTGTTGTTTGAGCTCTTTTCTGAGCTCATTTCTGACATTTGTCGTATTTTTATAAGTGCGCGTCACATACAAATCAATTTTCCGTGAAATTATTAAGGGAAACTAAATCTCACTTGTCAATCACCGTCTCCTTTGCTATGCTCTTGATGATCTTGTTTTCATTGGGACCGGATGATATGTCTGTCATAACCGAGCGTACGAGGCGAATGTAGTCTTCCTTTCCCTTATCGGTCGTGTCCCATGCGGGGTTTTCAGTCTCCCATTCGCTAATAGCCTTACGCTGCTTGTTCGCGACATCGTTTATGGCGGTTCGCAGCCGCTCCTTCCCATTCTCCCTGTCCCACTCGTCGTTGTCCTTAATGTAGAGCGTTTCTCGCTTCATATCTGTGCAATGGATGGGTCGCTTGAACATATCGAGTTGTTTCAGCCCATTCACGAATACAGAACTGATCCCCTCAATCAACCCGTTGTCCTTCGTGTAATGCAAATCCTCTAGCTGTATCTGGAGTGACTCAATGAACTCGGACATATTTATTGCGTCTCTGCAGCGTTCATGTAGGAACACGTTGATATTGAACCGGTTGTTGTTGTTACTGCCGATTCTGGGCATCATGTCTTGGATTATTTTACCCTGCTCCTTTAGCTGCTCCATCATCTCGTCCTTCATCTTGGTGTCTTTGTTAAGACCAGTTATCATCTTCTCAACTAGAAATTTCAGCTCGCCGTTTTCCTTCTCAAGGTCGCGCTTCCCAGTTGCGGGGACAGACACACACGCGTTTTCCGTCGGAGAACAACGTTTTTTGTGGCGCCATAGACCAGATCTTTGCTTATAACCCTTACCACAACGCTCACAAACATGTTCGTCAGACGTCACTGTCTCATGTGCCGTTGCCGAATGTTGCCGTTTGTGTTTTTGGGTTGCCACGTGTTGCTCCCACAAAAACTTACGACTGCAATCATAGTCACAAACTTCGCACCTAAATTTGGGTGCATATTTCTGCATATTTTTTGTTGCTAAATATGCCATACATTGGCAACAGAAAATATGCTTAAGCCTTTTACCTAAAAAAAACTATGGTACCAACTTTGGAATTTTTTTATTTGTAATGAGACCTTTATCGTCTCAACCCATTTTTTCTGAAGTTTTTTCACGATTCTCAAATCCATATTCCAGTTTTGGACATTTTAAAATGTCCATTTTCGATTTTTCGAAATGAGAATGGAAAAAAACTTCAGAAAGTTCATCTACTTACACAAGCCTTCACTAATACTGTGATAAACGTCACTAACTCTCTTCATGTGTTGAAGAGAGAATACATCCGGGTTGTATTGAATTCTCGTATTTCTTCGGAATCACTGCTATGATTGTATCGTAGTCGATTGTCTCGTCCTTGAGAAGACGCTGTGCCAGCTTCTTGAGCCACCTCTGATGCTTACGCAGCGTGAGATCTACGAACTTCTCTATCCTCTCCATGAGCTGCCTACATCCCTCAAAGAATTCGTCGCTGACATTGCTCCCAATCGTTCCCATCATATCGGGATTTATCGGGCCGATCTTTTCATTCATACCCCAAGTGCATGAGTACTGATATACGAGTGCAGACGCTTTTTCAATATCGTCTGCAGCCCCAGTCGACACATTGTCGTAAATCAGCTTCTCAGCCCCTCGACCCCCGAGAAGGACAGCCACGCGGGCCAGAATAGCCCCTTCTGTGTGGAGGCGTTGGTCATTTGACTTTTGCTGACTGAATCCCAGTGCGGCCTCTCCGCGGGGTATTATACTCACTTTTACCGGATGCGCACATTCTGCTAAGACAAATCCCATTAGGGCGTGCCCGGCCTCGTGATATGACACACGCTTCAGCTCATCAGGTGTCATCGTTCTTTCTCTCTTTTCTCGGCCGATTATCACCTCGTCAATGGCATCCTGGATGTTCTCCTCGGTCAATGAAGACTCTTGTTGGCGCTCCTGGATCGCGTTTATCTTGGAAATGTTGCACACGTTTGCGATATCCGCACCCGTCAGTCCTGCCGTGCGTTCGGCAAGGACGCCGAATGATAGACCTCTAGATAACTGCATACCTTCGAGATACATCTCGAACATTTCTGCCCTTTCAGCAGCATTTGGAGGGTCAAAATAAACTTTCTTGTCAAATCTACCCGATCTTGTTAGAGCTGCATCGAGATTCCGGACGAGGTTAGTAGCTGCAAACACGATAATGCTTTCGGACTCGTCAAATCCATCCATCTCTACTAGCAACTGGTTCAGCGTTGAATCTCTCTCGCTGTTTGAATCGAACCCCCGGCGACCTCCTATGGCGTCAATCTCGTCTATAAATATGACACACTTATCGTGTTTTCTCGCTCTCTCAAACAGTTTTCTCACACGAGAGGCTCCAACACCCACGTACATCTCTACAAACTCAGACCCGGACATACTCTCAATAGGAATGTCTAGATTTTCAGCCATTGCTTTCACAAGCAGCGTTTTACCTGTCCCCGGAGGACCCGCCAAGAGAACTCCTTTCGGCAGTTTGACGTCCCAGTTTTCGTATTTCTCCTTATTATCTACAAAGTCCATGAAGTATTCAATTTCCTCCTTCACACTCTCAAGACCAATAATCTCACCCAACGGTTTCTTGGGCTGCTCCCTGGCTTTCTTGCGAGATCTCTTCCTGCGCTTCTTCCCAATGGCTTCGTTAGCTATTTGTATCGCTACGTAGAAGAACCACAGATACACAAGGAAAGCTGCTAAGTTTGCTTCTTTAGGTGGCTGTGGTGCTGGCGGGGCACTCGTCGCGTTTCCCATAGATGTATAACCTTTGAACGAAATGTTTAAATACGTTACGGTTCAGATGACGAACGCGGCTTTTTGTTTCACAGTGAATACCAAAATTGATACGAAACGATGTCTAGAATGACGGGCGATCCTTCACGTCGAAATTTAAAAAAATCTACGCGTATATATTACGATGACCAGAACTATCGTTAAAAGAAGTGGCCGAAGGCCAAGTAAGAAGCAGGTTACTCGGAAGCGGCGCGTTAATCCCAAAAGATCACATAAAAGAGTGCATAAGAAAAGAGGGTCAAGGCGAGTAAGGAAGTGGTGTCGGCGACGAGCCAAGAAGGGGTCAAGACGAGTAAGGAAGTGGTGTCGGCAGTTTGCAGGCTCGCGGCTTAATGGACCTACATCCTGTGCTGCATAACAAGAAGTCTGCATCACCGCTTGCGTGGTTACACGCTATTTAAATATTGTGATAGTGTATAATGTCAGGGTCAAAAATACGAATCATGGGGGCTTCATGCACCCGTGGCAGCAGCAATAACTCCGCTTACGGTATCCCAATCGGTGGAGGCACAGCCAAACAAGGCCTCGTTTCCACGAAAAATATGGCGGTTAATGGGGCCATGGTGAACCATATCCGCACGAGGGCGGGAGGAGAGAACAGAAAACTGGTGTTCTGCGTGAATCAGCTCGGAGGAGTGGGGAGGAACCGCTCTCAGTTCGGCTCAACAGCTGATGGCCTTGGAAGGATCGGATGTGCCGCGAATCCGCGTACAGATGGTCTCATATTGACGGCGGCCGATCTTGGGGGTGGCGGCACACCCCTCCTCAGCGTCGGATACAGCGATGGTACCTTGGGCGGTCCCGCTGCCGGTGGCTCCCTTTTCCCATCTAGCATTCATGGGACTAAGATTTTGAACCTCTACAGTAACGACTTTCCACTACCGGGTCCGCCGCCTCCGCAGCTGCATCTCCGCACCGCGGGTAGAATTCCAACAAGTGTTACACTTACCGGTGGTGATCTCCCTCACTCCTTCACCTCCCTCCACGTCGAGTCCGACGTCCACCCACCAACGACATTTGATATTTGGGTCTGGTTCAACCACGGTTTCCACTTGACGCCGGGACTCACCTACACCGTATATCTCGACTACTAACCACTTTTTCTCACTATCATAACATAAACATTATTTGTTATGATATAGTAGATGAGTACGCTCGATATTGATCAGCTCATGAAGGCGCTTGACAACGAGAACAACGAGCAGATCTTACAAGTAGATCAAAAACAGATCGATAAGATGAAAAACGACATGTTGCAGAGGCTGGGTCTTCCCAGGGATAAACTGCGGAAGCTTCACAAGTCGTTGAAGGAGTACAGATATATAGACGAATTGCCGGATCTTCAGTACGGAAGTTATACTAGATGGATTTCCCTAAAAGATCCTGACAAGATAAGTCTAACTAATGGGGGAATAGTGTGCGACACTAAGCTCGACGACGACGGTATATTGGTCGTTTGCAAGAACAACATGCATCGATTCTTCCAGTTTCGCATGTCTGAATGCCTGGTTTTCCAAAAACTAACAGATCAAGAAAAGGTATTATTGTCTGTTACGAATTATCTCAACGCTTAGAACGTCGCCGTCTTGTTTGAATTGTCAGTCGCTTTCCAATTCTAACTAGTTTTTTGCTTGTACCTTTACGCGAAACAAATTTAGCCCTTTTTTTGCACTCGAAACGAGAACCGCGTATTCCTTTCTTGAACAGGACGCTGTTCTCGCAGACTTTGATCGCTCGCTTCTCGTCATTCTTCTTCGGATCTACGCTTTTAATGCATCGGCACAACTTAGTTGCCAATATTTGCTCAGCTTGTGATTTTGTCTCTCGTTTGGACAGGCCCTTATGGGGGATTTCGTAAAAGTCAAGGACGTCTCCGTAATCTTTGTGTGTAAGGCGCATCTACGTTGATATATATATAATATCTTTTAAATTGCTAGACACGTTCATGAGCAAATTGTTAAATATGGGATAAATATAATGGTATCTTTGGGGAGGATTCGAGACGCCGTGCGGAACTACTCCTGCTTACTCGTCAGTCTCGCTATGCTTAGCCTGTTCGTAACGACCCATATTTTATTTTCTGATGAAAATATATTCTCTATATCTAGTATGCCAAACTCCGAAAAACCTATTAAAATAGTCGTATTCGACCTAGATGAGACATTGGGATGTTTTGTAGAATTGGGAATGTTTTGCGATGCACTCGAGCACTATCAAGGGGGAAAACTTACCTTCGAGCGGTTTTACCATATAGCAGATCTGTTTCCTGAATTTCTCCGTCCGAACATTCTTAAGATTTTACATTATTTGAAGGATAAGAAACGCACAAAGCAATGTGGCAAAATCATGATATACACTAACAACCAGGGTCCAAAGTCCTGGGCCGAGAAAATCAGCGCTTATTTTGACTATAAGATTGGAACGAGCTTGTTCGATCAGATTATCGCTGCATTCAAGGTGCATGGCAGAGTAGTCGAGATATGTAGGACGAGCCACGATAAGAGCGTTGAAGACTTGATCAAATGTACTCGCATTCCGGGCAACACCGAGATATGTTTCCTTGACGACCAGTATCACCCGCTGATGGAACACGATAACGTCTATTATATCAACGTCAAGCCCTACACTGCTAGCATTCCATTTTCGGACATGGCACGGCGATACTACGACAAGTTCGGTGCTGAGGGCTCGCTCTCCAACTTCGTCGCAGGCATCGTTTCGCGCATGAATCAATACAACTTCATTGTCACGCCGAAAAGTGCGTCTGAGGAAAAGGTCGATGAGGTAGTGAGCAAAAAGATCATAGTTCATTTGGAAGAGTTTTTCCAAAGCAACAAGAAAAAGGGCACACGCAGAAAGCGGCGACGGCGGAACGCCGGTACGAGGAAGAGGAGCTAAAGGGTTTTGCCAGTGAGTTGGGTTAAATAGCTTTGTGCTATTGAGGTAATGGCAGTGGTCAGAAGCAAGAATAGTCCTGCGCTGAATGCGATCCGCCTGTCGAATTCGAGTTCAGCTTTGGTTATTTTTTCGTCCTTAACTAGGGGATTGAAACGTACTATCAAAAATAGGCACACGTAATACTTGAGAATTGTTTCAAGGGTCGTCATGTACGTAGGCGAGAGAGAAACAACACCCGTTAGGGCGAGAAAGAACAACAAATAAGAGGCGTAGATTCCGTAAATGTACAGTTTCTGGTGCCATGAGGCCTTGGTTAGATTGAAGAGGAATGACAACATATATAGTATGTTGTGATTAGTTTTCGAGAAAATTGATGTCTCAGCCCTGCTTTTCTGTGGAAGGAAAGCAAGAACCCCGATGAACGACAACTTCACACCCTACGCCATAGGAACTGCCTGGTTAGTAGCGAGCATTGGCATGTTTGCTCATTCGGATCAGTCTCTGCATTCTGTTGCCTTAGCATTCGTGGGTCCTCCTTTGATAGTGGCCGCGTGCGCGCTCTTCTCAATCCCTGCCTTTGCTTTCAGTGACGCTCTGGACAAGTTGTGGGGAGGAGGTGATCTAGACTTTGCCGACTGCGCCGCCCTCTGGTGGGGATTCAGTTGATGACGTCTTATAGACGTCAAGCGTTCTTGCGCTGCAGTCGCTGGCTCCGATGTACTTCGGCATCCAGAAGTAGGGCACGATATGGGAGGTATTGGGATAGGCTTGCTCGTAGATATCTCTGTAATAGGCCTGTTCGTTTGTGGATGGAGTATTCGTTGTGAAGCTTTTCACATCGCCCGACCCTCTGAAGTCAGCGACCTTGCGTCTAATGATTTCGAACCAGTTTCCGGCGTTGCCGCTGACTCCATCACTGAACGCCTCTTTCGTTCTCCATAACACGTTATCGGGTAGAAGACCCGGCTCATGCATAGAGAAAGCGTTCCGCAGAAGCTGCTTTTCTATTCCACGTGGCCTTCCAAGTTTCGCAGCCGTTTTAAGATTGTCCGGAGAGAGAGGATTACGTATATCTACCGGAATGCTGAGATAGAATTGTACCCAGTGCTTGTCAAGAAACGGGGTGCGCGGTTCCAGACCATGCGAAGATATTGATTTGTCCGACCTCAACACGTCAAACGCGTGGATGTCGCGCAGAAGTCTTCTGCACTCATTGTCAAATTCGAGGCTAGATGGACTTTTCAGGAAGTAGAGGTACCCACCAGTCAGCTCGTCACTACCATCTCCGTTGAATATCACCTTTGCGTCACTGTGTTTCTTTATGTATTTGCCAATAAGGTAGTTTCCAACTGAGGCCCGGACTGTAGTGGTATCGTAGCTTTCGATAGCCCTGATAACCTCCGGAATGGCCGCGAAGAACTCTTCCGGGGTAATAGCTATTTCTGTGTGTTTGGTCCTGAGGTGCTTCGCCACGATCTGAGCGTAAGCAAGATCTTCCGATCCCACCATCCCAATACTGAAGGTTTCGAGCGTCTCGGGATAGTACTTTCTCACTAGAGCGGTGATTAGACTACTGTCAAGGCCGCCTGACAATAGACACGCTATCGGTCTATCGCTGGTGCCAACTACTCGCTTCCTCACCGCCGCGTTGAGATGGTCACATATACCCTTCGAAGCGTCATTGACGCCACTCCCAGAGTAGGCATCAAACAGTCTCGGTCCCACTACTGTCTCAAAATAACGAGCTTGCCTCTCGACCCTCCAGCGTGTGTGTGCTCTGAAAGGACGTGAAAGAGTCATAACGGTCCCAGGCTCAAATTGCTGTATCGAGTAGGGGATGCAGTTTTCGTCGAATATCGTACCCGGTGTTACAATATCCCGAACTGGATGATAAGCCAAATGCCCTTGTCCGTTCAGAAGGACGTTAAGAGTTTTGAGTTCTGACGCGAACCCAATCAGCCATTCGCTCACCAGGTTTCCGTTATTGAGGGTCTCACTCTTGAGCGAGAGGCCGCCCGGCTGGAGACAGTATAAAGGACGCACTCCAAGGGGATCTCTCGCCACATGTATTAGGGGATCGCGTGAATAGTCGCTGTTATCGTGAAGAACGAAGGCAAATACGCCATCCAGAAGGCGGAGTGTGTGGTCGATGCCATACAGCTTGTATAGGTGTATAATTATTTCGCAGTCGGAGTTGGTTTCAGGTTCAACGTCGATAGCCTTGAATAGCTCTTTATAGTTATATATCTCTCCGTTACAAATAAGTGTGCATCCTTTCATCGTTAGTGGCTGGTCCGACGCTTTGTCAAGGCCGTTAATAGCTAGACGGTGAAACCCGAAAGTAGTTTGGTCACCTCTTTGGACTATGCGCGATCTCTCCGGTCCTCGCGATCGGCCCTTTGTGAAAGCCATTTCCTCATCCCTTGGCGCGACTCCGCAGCGATTATTCAATAGGCAAAAAATACCGCACATCTCTATATGCTACATAGAGACGCTTTAGGTAATATCGTAGTCATATTATTGTGTTGTCTTAATATAAGATGACTACGAGAATGTATGGAGTAACAGATGGTATTTATTACTGCGGGCTGGAACGGACGCAGGAGCTAAGTGATAGAATGGCGGTGAGAAACGTTCCATCAACGCCCCTGCAACCACAATTTAGCATTCGCCCCGTATCCACGAAATACGCCCTGCTGCCCATTCTGGACAGACGAGCACCTACTAATGTTCCAATTACGCGCCAGCCTACATACAATATAGGGCAGACCTTCAATCCGGGAAGCGCGCAAGCGCCCTGGGCTGGATTCGCAGCCAACGTGAATGACGAGTCCCGCCTTCGCAACCAGTTCTTCGCTCTTCAGAAGTGCGAGCAGTCCAATTTCGTTCCATCGACCAGTTCCGACATGTACCAAGTTGCCGTGTCTGGCCGCCAGGAGTCCCAACCGTATCCAGGGCTTTTCGAGGAACCACGTTTAGCACCGTTCAATCCCAACACGTGCAACATTGGTAAGAATTTATTCGACAACTGCACACGCGTTCAACTCAAGCAGGTTTAGATTATTATAAAATAATGAAATGATAATCTAAGATGGCTGAATCACCAAAACTTGATCCTACGAGCGGGGTTACACTGACGTTCTTGACGAATCCGCTGTACCAGGCTGAGATCTTGCGGAGTTCGGCGGATCACCAAATGCAAGAAAAAGCCGACAAGAAGTTCTACAGAAAGCGGATAATCTCAGTAACACGAGGCATGCTGAGGGGCGAAACGTACCCAAAGGGTCTTAAGAAGGCCCACGACGACTACATAAGAAGTGTAGTTCAGTATCTCAAAATGGTTGATAAGAAAGACATTTTGCAGAACGAGTATGGAGAATTAGACGCATCGGCCGGAGACGTCCGGTGCTTGGAGAAGTTCGATATTAACGCAGCAAACGAGCAAATGATGAACGTCGCGAGCGAGCCGCCCACTCTGGATAACTTCGTGATATCTAAAGAGATCCAACCCGAGGAGCGCCCGATCCCTCCGCAACGGAAGGTGGTCAATTTGCGGGCCCCTGATCTCAAGATGAAAGGGCTAAAGAAGAGAACGGGTAAAAAGAAAATCTAGTCAAATACTAGTATGACTAATAAGGCGTCAAGAAAAAGACACGGCAGGCACAGGAAAAATCGGACAATGAAGAAGGCGATATGCAGTCCCACCAACAAGAAAAAATCTTACACTTGCTATACCGATGAGGCGCTCGATAGAATGAAGGATTTGTGGAACGCCAGACATCCAGATGCTAAAATACTCAGCCAGCAACCTAGGGAGATATGGGAAACGCTGCGAGACAACATGGCGGATGTCTGTAACATAGAGACCTGTTGGCTGAGACAGCAGTTCATAGCTAATAAATTGACGGCAGATCTTACCACTTATACCTTTGCTCCTACCGCGCCCAAAGTTTGGCACACTAACATCAATGAGTGGCTGACTAGCGTGGACATCGAACGAGTCATGAAGCAGTACGAGAAGAAGTACAAGCACTTCGATTTTATAGGTCCTTCTCCGATCGATTTTGATAAGAGGGTTCTGTACGACGAGTGTGTTTGGTCGGAGCTTTGTAATTTCGATCTCGCCAAGCTGCTTCGACGTGGCAAGACTAAGATAGGTGTTGTATTCAACGTCGATCCTCATTACCTCGAGGGGTCGCACTGGATATCTCTCTTCATAAATGTCCCGAAGGGATACATATTCTTCTTTGACAGCAATGGCGAGCGCGTTCCAAAGCAGATTAAACACCTAGTCACACGCATTCAGGAGCAGGCGCGCGCACTGAATATTGACCTCAAATTCGAGCAGAACCATCCTACGAGACATCAGATGGGGGACACCGAATGCGGAATGTACTCCCTTTACCTAATAATTCAGCTTTTGACTGAGAACAAGACGCCCCAGCACTTCATGAAGCAGAACGTAACCGACGATGAGATGGAGCATCTCCGGAAGAAGTATTTTAACTTTGAAAGATAAAGCGTATAAAAAGATTATATTAGGTATTTCAATATGGATACGGAAACATCGGCACTCGACACGACTCAAAATAAGGCGATTTTATGGAATCTGATGTACGAGAATGGACTATTTGAAAACGTTCAACAGCAGTACGTGGGTGACGTTAAGGCGCTCTTCGAGGGGACTGTAGCTAAGGTGGGCGGTCGCCAAGATCCTTCTTCTGCGAACGCTAGTCTCACGGCTTTGAATAAGCAGGTGATATCAGAAATGATGCAGTCAATTCGTCAGTTCAAAGGCAAAGCTCCGCGCGATAAGGGCCATCACGTTCCGGTTACTGCAGAAGAGATATCAACCAAAAGACAGGAACAATTCACAAGAAACGTTGATAAGAAGCGGGAAGATTTCCAGCAACAAATTAGCTCACAAAAACCGAAAGAGATTGATTTCGCTGACGATGCGGATAGTCCTATAGGGGGCGAGATGGACAGTCTCGTCGCGCGAGCAATCTCGAAGCGGGAAAACGACTTGAATGTGGTGCTGGATAAGCACAGCTCTACCGCCGCCGCGGCCTGGATCAACAAAGACAACGATCGCGACACGGAGATCCCGAAGGAACTTCACATCAAGATTGGAGAGACGACTCCCTTAGCGGACGCATCAGTGACAAAGGTGGAAGCTAGAAGAGTCGCCTTTACTGAGCCGCCTTCGGACGGCGGTGGTGGGTCCAGCAGTTTCCTGTCCATGCTGAAGTCTGCACCTGCACGCGCACCTGAGCCGCCATCCGACAGATCAGTCGAAAATCGACTGGCTGCCATCGAAGCTTCACAGCAAGAGATATTGGGGCTTTTGAAGAAGTTAGTGACTAAAGGCGATGGTTCTCTTTTCGAGGCTATCTAATGTGAAAAGCGCCGTACAGGCGATAGCATGACACGCAAAGAAAAATTGATATCACGTTCCGGAAGGAATGGAACGTGATATGATAGAAACAAACATGGGTAACAAACAGAAAGAATGCTGCATATGTCGAGATATGGCGAAGATATGCGTCACTTGCACTACCTGCAACGAAGGCCAGTATTGCGAGACGTGTTGTCTCACCATGGCCGAAAACGGTCAATTACATAAATGTCCAGTGTGTCGAAGTGCTGGATGGCGCCGCGAACTGTTCCCTCTGAATGTGGTAATGCCCCAAGAGACGGCGGCGACTCTGGGAAACCTTCCCACCGTCGCCCCTAGGAGGGAACGAGTAACAGATATAAGCGCTACCGAGTTGGCGAACGACTGTCTAGACATGCTAGCCATGTGTGGAGAGGAGGCTTTCAAGATATACAAACTTGCTACCAAGATCCTTGTTGGAGTTTTCATAACATGGATTGTCGGAGTGATAACTTTAATGTGTGTTCTTGGACCTCGCGCTGAGAATGATCCGAACGCTTTAACCTGGGGCGCACTGCTTGCAGGCACGCTTGTGAATTGCGTGCTAATTTGCCTGTGCCAATGCGCGTCTAATGGAGAGTTTCTTCAAACTATGCACAGCACATCAACTCGCTTCACTGACCGCTAGGACTTTCTTATAGTGAAGGGTGCTAAGTTTCCTAGAAAATTGAACCCCTATGACCCAGGAGGAGGGAGCACCAACAGCCAAGACGTAAGAATGAAATACCGGGAGAGGAAAGCGTGCGGATGCGCATTAGTGCTATGTCTCATCGTCATCGGGGGCGCGGCGGCACTTGGCGTGTATTTTGTGGGAGCCCAGAACGACTGCAATGATGGTTTCGACAGATGGACTGTTACAGAGTCCATCATACCCAGTACGAGCGGGTACAGCTTCACTGTGGAGAGTGGCGAAGACAGAACAATGTCGTTCGAAAGGACGTCGTTGCTGAAGTTTTACCTCGGCGGGCGCAACGGGTTCCCGCTGGCCAACTTCACCAAACCGAGTTTGATGTCACTCTTCTGGCCCACGTGGGACTTCATGTGTGACGGCGTAGCGGGCGTCATGCAATACAACCTGCCCTCCATCCTTCACAAATACACTGTCACTTATGGGAGTGACCTCTGGCGCACAAACCAGATTGTCGCCAGTTCAATTCCTGGGTCGATTACTATTCACGATGGCGACGCGGATACGATCGCAAGTTTCAATAAGCGCCTCGCGGGTACGGAGTCCTATAATGTGTGCATAAAGCAGAACCTCAGCAACTGTCAAACGCAGATCGTAATTGGTGTTGTCGTCAGCTACTGCATCAAGTGATTGCGGGGTGAAATGTAATTTCAAGCACTGATTTTATATCGGCCTATAGATGTACTTGGCGCCCTTTTTTCTTGGATCACCTTCAACTTCCAGAGTTCCTACTTTTACCGGCTGTCCTCGCTTGTAACTGTCAAGATCATAGACGTCGCCGGTAAGCTGATCAAAGGCATACTTAATCCCGTCTAATGTCACTTCGACCGCCTTGAGCTGTATGACTGTTTTGTTTCTATCTGCTACAGTATCCGCCTCTTCCGCCGAATAGGAAGGGAGATAAGAGAATTTAGAGGAATCCACCGATCCAAACGAGAAGCACTTGAGCTGTTCCTTGTCGCCTTCGCGCGCATGAAGGGAGCAGTCGAACGAAGCCTCCTTTACAGCGAGAAGGATCTTCTCTGTTACCTCCTCCTTCATCGTGGCAATTTCGTAAAGAGCCTGGTCGCTGGTAACAGGAGTGATGTTGTCGATTTTGCTTTTATCCTTCAGCCGTAGCTCGATTGCCTCGTCGCTATCAAGCTGGGACTTGGAGAACTTCATAAGATACAGGAAGACATCGACGGTTCTGAGCGTCTCCGGAAGGTCTTGGTGACTGCAAATTCTTCGGGCGCGCCCAATTACTTGCTGCATGCGCACAGGGTGCCAGTAAGGTTCAGTTATATGCACGTATCTTACGTTCTTGAGACTAATGCCCTCGGCTCCGGAGGCCGTAATCATAAGAACCTTGATTATCTCTCCATAGAAGTTATTCGAAGAGATTGCTTGTATTTGGTCTCGAAGCGACGGTGGGATGTACTTCCAGTCACTGTTGAACACGTTCCTTATTATCTCCTTCTCTTCCCGGGACTCCGTTCCGGTGTAGAGCGCAAACAGAGGTTTCCCCTTGTCTGCATCGCTGAGATCGAGACGCCATTGCGTCCCATCCTTGGTAATCTTGAACTGGGCGAAACCGTTCGCTTCAAGGACTAATTTCATAATACCGATACCCTCAAGAGTTCTGAATTGACTGTAGATCAGATGGAGGCCTCTGTGGTCCACGTCCCGAATGTTCTCGAGGATACTCAAAAATTTCGGACTGTACAGTTCCAGGCCGTCCGGAGACAAATACTTCTCCTTATGCTCATCAAGCATCTTTAATGCACTTTTAATTCGCTCTTCGTATGATTCGGCACTTCCCTTTTCACTGGCTTCCACTTCGAGATCGTCCGCCTCATATCGTCCATCAACGTTGTCGAGTTTTTGTTGCACGCTAGCGGCGTCGAGCACGTCCTCGTCCGCTGTCTCCTCTAATATAGCTTTTTCAATGTCGTCTGTCTGGCCCGGTAGTGGTCGTTTAATGTCCGGTTTGGGAAAGACGAAATTACAGAAGGCGCGCGAGAATATCCGGTAAGTTGATACCGTGTCCTCGTATAGTCCTTCGCCCGATCTCTTTTTTTTGCGCGCATTTGCGAGTTCCAACTTTCTCTCCTGGATCCGGGCTTCTTCATAAACACCGAACTGAAAGTCGCTCATGGGCACCGTTACAATGTGGAAATTACGCGATTTTTCGAATGCGGGCATCAGACCCTCCTGAGCGCTTCTGAAGTAAGAAGTTAATCCCAGAATGCGCCGTTTGAAGAGTCCCATATTCTTTACGTCGTTTGCCTCATCTATAAAGTATGATTTGAAGCCCTCGAGGGTGTCAGGCAGCGCCTTAAAATTCTCGACTCTAACGGCACCAGGATTGACGGTGATCTCATGTTTGCTGAGAAGTTTCACGACGTGGCTGACGAAATCTTCGTCTCCAATTTCGCCTCTGTCTCCGATGCGCACGCCCTCGTATGCGCCTCTCTTAGTTTTATTGACAAAACCGAATGGATTTCGCGTGATCAGTAGTGTAGTCGATGTAGGACTATAGTCAAGATAGTCCATTATGTTGCCGCCAAGAACGGTGCTCTTGAATATACTTTCAAAGAACTCCTTCGACACCTTTCTATCTCTATTGATAGTCAGCTTAAAAGACCACGTTCTGATCTTCCCTCTGAGAATGTTGAACATAATTGCTATTTCGTTGGGATAGTTGATAACAGGAGTTCCCGTGAGAAGTATGATCCTAGCGTTATGTGCGTCCATGAGGTATTGGTACAATCGCCCCGACAGCGTGTCGTCTTTGCCGAGCTTATTTACAATTCTGCTAACGAAGTTGTGCGCCTCATCTATTATCACCACGGCATTGTCGAAGGGGTTTTCTGTGTAGTTCTTTGTCATAGCTTGTAAATGGCTGTTCCGCATTCCGTTGTAGTTATAGAACCTGTACTTGTACCGTATCATCTCGTCTAGTTGCTCGTCCAAGCTTCTTTTCTGAGCGGCATCGAGATCTTGGAAATTAGGTCTTTTTTTAACATTTACTAACCAGGCGCCGCCCTGTTTCTTGATGTATTCGACTGATATAGAGAGGACGTTAGACAGAGCTTCCATAAGGGCCGTATCCGTGCGAGGAGAAACATTTATGAACTCCCAGAATTGGTTCTTTCTGTATAGCGCATCGCCACATTTTTTGAGTTCTTCTACATAGTTTGTACGCAGTGACGCTGGAGTCATGACGATGATCTGCTTACTAGTCTTCATGCCCTCTGCGATTGCGATTGAAGAACATGTCTTCCCCGATCCTAAACCATGATAGAGGAGTAGTCCTCTATAGGGGGTGAATAGGTTGATGTAGTCACGTACTATTTTCTGGTGAGGCATTGGACTAAACGGTGCGTTGTCGTCCCTTTCGCATGAGGCTTTGTCAGCATTTTCCAGTAGTTCTTGCTTATAGGGACCAAACAAAGATGACATGAAGTTAATGAATATCTCTCGGTTGTCCATATAGTAGGAGGATGCGCGTATTTGGACGCTGGGCTCGCGTGGCGCCTTTCGCTCGGCCAGCGTTGTGTCCCCGATACGGAGCATGGAGACGGGCCCCTCTTTGACAACTCCGATTGGTTTGGCTGTTCTCCGTTTTTGAACGACTATTGTCTTCGCCTCACCCTTTTTCTCCGGCTCCGAAGGAACAAGCTTTAGCCGTCCCCTCTTCTTGGGGAGCGTGGGCGGCGGCAGCGTCATCTCCGGGAGAGAAGGGCCGGGTACTCGCCGTTTGGTAACTTTCCTAGGCCCTATCTTTTGTAGAAAAGCGTCCCGGTCGAATTCAGAACCTTTAGTCTTATCCAAAATGCGTGTTGTTATCTCGACCTCCTCCTCACCAGAGGGAACGGGTACCACTACTTCGATGTCTTCCGGTAATTGGGGTGGTTTTTTAACTTTGAGCTTGGCTAAAAGAGCAGCTGACATCTATAAAATTAATACATAAAAAAGTTTTTGTATATTAATCTATAATGGATGAAATAGTGCCTCAATGTGTGATTTCACCAGCGTCTTGCGACCACATTACAAGAAAGTTAAACGAGAGCATTGATCGTACCAGACATTTCTATTATGCGGGAACTGATGTGCCTGCAGGCGTTACTTTAGGCCGCAGTCTCACTTCTCAAGACTGGCGATCGCCCTCTCACACGCAGTCTGCTCAGCCTTCTTCTTTATCTTGTGAGACCCACACCCAAGAAAAATGAACACGGCGTCGGTCTCAATGAGATGCGCTTGAATGCTGGCGAAACTTCCAAACTGGGAAAAAGGAATAGCGTCCTGATGAGTGACCTGGTGTATGGGCTGACCTATGCAGAGATACACCCCCATCTTGTAGCCGTGTTCGGCGTCTCGCGCGATTTCCAGGTAGTCAGGCGTAGTTTTGAACTCTTTCTGAATCTTAACCTGGAGAATATTTTTGAAATTATCGTCCGTTTTGATCAGGCGCATCCAATCGACGTGCTGTTCAAATATCTGCTCTACGAATACCTGGGCCATTAAGAACCCTGGCCCGGAAACAAACACGTTCTTGAACCACCCGTGCTCGTCTTCTACCGATATCTTATTAAAGTCTAGAAATAAGGCTCCTAGGAATGCTTCGAAGAGGCACCCGAGTTTCTTGAGATTTGTGCGTGTTTTTTTCTCTTCTGCGTGTTTGGACATAATTAGCCATTTGTTAATACGCATATCGTATGCCAGTTTCCCAATGTGCTCGTTCTTAACGAGGGCGATTTTCTTCTCAGTCATGAATCCTTCGTCGGCTTTCGGAAACCGGCGGTATAGATAGTACTTGGTGATAAGCTCCAGAACTCCGTCTCCGATAAACTCTAAACGCTCGTTGGATTTTGTCTTTAATGGAAGGCAGTCGTGAGGCTGGCCAACGATTCGCACGTTTGCCTCTGCGTTCTCCATAGCGGGTCGTTTTGTGTATGATCTGTGCACGAATGCTCGTTTGTAAAGTTGCAGATTATTCACTCTAGCTGTGATGCCGTACTTCTCGAGAATAGATTGAACTTCGTTCAATGTAATCTCCCTATTTTCAGGATTGAAGGGATTGAATACAAGTCCCTCCTCTCCGTCTTTAGAGACGTCTCCGTCCTGTGCGATCGATTTAAGCGTATCGGGGTCCATAGTGTTTAACTAAGAAGGGAAGGATTTAAGCGTCTTTTGTACATACTTGATAAGTATCGAAATTTAATATTCTTTATATATATAAAATGGGCTATACGAAAGGACCACGCAGAGGTTACGCTGGGGCTTACAACCCCACTCGTAGCAACCAGATTACTCACTTTGACGACATGGGCGGACTCACCCCGCTGACCGGAAAGGGTGTTAACTGGAGAAGCAACCTTCAGAAACACGCCACGATGCATAACACGATTCCACCTGGCGCAGCAGCAGGATTACTATACATGCAGGGCAACAACCCTATGGGGCGCTACATGCTTTCCAGAAATCCTGCCTGTTCGGGTGGTGTTGGCGTACCGCAACGTCATCTTGCTGGTTGCCATCTGACTTTCCATTAAGAGTCTTATACAATTATTATATCACTGTATTGTATAAGATGGTTAAAAACATGCCTAGAAGCTCTCGCGGAAGATCTGCGGTCGCGCGCCGCGTTATTATGTCAGGAAGCACCAACGGGATGATGCCCCAGGGACCTATTACTACTAATCCTTTTAGCACTGATGGAGTGCAGACTCTTGGCCCGAAGCGCTACTTCGGTGGTGACAAGAAAGGTGGCTCGGCCCCCTCGGCCACTGGGTTCATGATTCCTTCTGGAAGACGGGCAAGAATGGCTTCGTCTGCCAGCCGCCCCAATCTTCTCTTCAGATTTAAGACGGGCCCTGGTCCCGCCCCATTCGGCTTTGGACCTCACGCCTAAACCTTTAGAAAGGTAAAAGGGTTTAATAAGTTTCCAATATCTAGATTCAGATGCTTATTAAACTAGACTTTCGGGAAACCGATCTTCACGCGGCATGCGTTCAGTATCTGTGCATGCAGACCGCCGTCGGTGACAGGTCGAAATTCAAAATTGAGACGGATAATTTACCTCTAGGAGATGCAATCATATACGACAACTCCGGCAATGAGAGAATTATTATTGAGAGGAAAACTCTGAACGATCTCGCCTCCAGCATCCGCGACGGCAGATACAGCGAGCAGAGCTTCCGACTTCACAACTGCTCCCTTCATAATCACAACATTTACTATCTTGTTGAGGGAAATCTCAGTCAGTATAACGCAAAAAAGACGCGTCTCGACAGGAGGGCCCTGCTGTCTTCGATGACGACAATAAGCTATTTTAAGGGGTTCTCTCTGCATCGAACTAACAGTACGAACGAATCCGCAGAATGGATAATAAATCTCGCAGACAAACTTGAGCGGGAGTCCCGTATCTCCTTCTATAGCGGCGGCGCGGCCCAGATCTCGGAGAGCGCCTATTGTTCCGTCGCAAAGCGTGTTAAGAAAGACAACGTGACGTCCGAGAATATTGGGGAAATAATGCTCACACAAATCCCGGGGGTAAGTTCGGCAACGGCTGAAGCCGTCATGGAGAACTTCGGTACAATCAAGGAACTCATTCGGGAAATGGAGTCAGACCAGCACGCTCTTGATTCCATTCGGAGCACAACAAAAACTGGTAAAACTAGGAAGATTAACAAGAATGCTAGGAGCAATATATACAACTTTCTAGTGGATAGTTCCTCAGCCTGTATTTCTGTTGATACCGCGTGAATATTTTGCAGACATATATTATATGCTAAGCGAGAAAGAGACATACCAGTATTTAGGACTAGGAGTTGTAATTATAATCGTTACTTACATCGTCCTGAGAACTTTAAACTTTCAAGCCCGTGTGATAGAAGGGGCTGTCGGGTCAATGGGGGACACAGATACCGAAAAAGTCCCTGATGCTGTCAAGGCTAACACAAACACGATTGAAGACTCTCTCTTGGTACCTAAGTACCGGAAAGCTCACGAAGACACCATTCTTTATTTGGAGGCAAACGCCAGCGCTGCTATATTAGCGACAAGTCTCAATAATGCCGAGTTGATCTCGAAGGACCCGACCTCAGAGGCGGCCCAGAAGCTCATTGTGAAAATTAACAACATGAAGAGTTTCAGAGATTCCTTGAACGATGCTATGGCTTATCTTGATAAGGTATGAGACCAGTACAGTGCATTTTTATCTACAATAAAAATGAACTCTTACACCCGTTGTTTGATAACCTCGTCCGCGCTGTAGAACCCAGCATCAACCAGAGCCTGAGTGTAGGCTCGACCTCCCCAGGTTGTGTCCATCGGATTTGGGCTCACCTGGCCATTTGCTTCGTGGAACATTTTGTCGAGAGGGGTGTCTAGGCCGATATACTGATCCTTGGCGTCAAACGCCGGAAACGAGTTCTGGTTGTAAGGCGGGTCGTCTCGCCCTGCGTCGAACAGCTTCGTCTGCTGCGGTAGCGTCTTCCCCATTGGCATGAGATCAGGCAATCCGCCCTGCATGTTAGTTGGACTCGGCCTGGCCTTGTATATCGGATTCCCCTGTGCGTCGTAGGTCTCCTGAAGGTACAGTACAGGGCATCGGATGCCTTGGCTGCGTTGCCAGTCGATAAACTCGGTATAGTCTTCTAGATTGTTGAACACGACTGGATTGACACCGGGGACCTTAGCCAGCTGGGAATTGTACAGGTAGTACGTACTTCCCTTCTGAATTAGGACGTTTGGGCAACGATACTGGAGCTTGTTTTTTGCATCGAAGCCTTCTTGCGTAGAACCTCCTGATACGAAGTATAATCCTAGAAGAAAAATTGCTGCAACTATAACCAGTTTGGACATATATAGTCTATCTAGAAATTAATATCTGTTCTACCAGGTAAACAAATATTGTCTAAATAGATATATATGAAGTTCGTAAGCATTTCACCGGACGGCGCTGTCTTGTTTGACAGTCTCATCATGGAAGCGCCCGCTTTCGTAAAATTTTATCATCCAGCGTGCGGACACTGCAAGGACATGGCTCCGGAGTGGGCTGCGTTGAAGAATGAAGATTTCGGCGATCTGGACGTCAATATTGTTGAGGTCCATGCGGACGCCATACCAAACATTAAGAGCGAATGTGCTAAACAGGTGCAAGGTTACCCTACAATTATGTCAGTTCCCGCAGGAGGTGGAAAGGGACGCGAGTTCGGCGGAGGGCGCACCTGTAAAGAATTTACCAAGCATATCAAGTCGTTTTTCCGGAAAGGGGGAGGCAAAGGGCAAAGCGGGGGCACACGTCGCCGGAAGGTCCGCGGACGGCGGGCCTCGAGAAGGAGGCGTGTCTCTCGTCGCCGTCCGACTCGCCGCAGCAAGCGTCAGACCAAGCGCCACGTTAAGAAACGGAAAACGCGGAGAGCTCGGCGAAGGATTGGCAAGAAGAGATACATGGGTGGCGCTCTTCCTTTCTCAGACGCCGGACCTCCCGACGCCCCTCCAGTTCCATTCACTCTCCACCGCGCACGCGAGCGCAGCCCGCAGGAGCTGGAAGCTGTGATCAACAACACTCACACTCCGGGGGAGGAGCTCCTGGATATAGCGCTGAATAACAACATAATCGAGGATAACGAAGTCACTGAGACGACCCCTATAGGTTTGATGGCGCTCGAGATGCTCAACGTCCGCCTTCCGGACGGACACGCCAGTAACTGGGAGGAAGCCCGATACTTCGACCAGGACTCCACAATCAATCCGGAAGAAGCTGTACATGAGCGGCGAGTTCGCCGGGCTGCAGGACCGGAAGGGCAAGGGCTGGATGCCTCCCAAATCATCGGGGGATGGTTGCATGGTGCCGAGGAACTGGTCGCCGACAACAGCGATGGAGGCCAACAGTATGAAAACTTCGGCAGGCTCGAGCTCAGACCTTACTATCCCGGCGGCCCAGAGCGACGGGCCGGGGGCAGAGCTCGTCAGACGAGAAAGAGATAACCGCCTATCGCGATGATGACCACCCCTATTAGCTTTCGTACAGTGAAGTCCTCTTCCATGAAGAAGTACAAGCCAAATGCGCTGGCTATGATTGATATTACGTAATCGGACATTCTCAGTTTGGTGACGTCGTGGTGACGCAACAGAGATGTGCCTATCAAACTAGCAATAGTTCCGAACGCGCCCAGTCCTATTAATCTCAAATAGTCGATCGGTGCCATGCGTTTAAGTTCAGAGAAGAAATGGGTCGGCGAGTCTGGCGACTGGAAAGCCACCACTGTTCCTAAAATGACGAGTTCTATCAGGGTATCGATCGCAACTATAGTGAATGGGGAGTACCGGGACAGCAGGCTGCGGTCAAGACTGTCTGTCCCCCACGCCACCATCGATGTTACAAAAAGAAATCCATATAATAGGTATTTGCTCTTCGAGAGTTCCATTATATGAATTAAGTTGAGATTTTTCTTAGTCACCACCATCCTCTATTTCCGCAGAAGCGGCAATCGGACGCAAACCAGCAGTCATTCACGCCCGATCCAGGGTACTGACATCCCCAGTTACCTTTCCCGAGATACGAGCACCCGTTTTTGCACGTTCCCACGAACGGAGAAAACCACGGATATCCCCGGCTTCCCCACCAGAATCTCTGGGCACGAGGAGAATATCTTGGTCCGCGGTGGCGATGGCGGCGTCCTCGATACCCCATGCCGCCCCGTCTTCGTCTAAAACCTTCAACCACTCCAGCACTTACTGCCACTATTAAGATAACAAGGAGCAGTACGTATGTCCGCACGTTCTTCATATTATGAATTATTGGGAGATAATAATTACCGTAGAAGAAAATTGAATTAGATATAATGTCTGTATCGTTCTCATACACAACCAATATGCATGACTCGTTCAAACTGATCGCGTTTAATCCGTATGATGCGGAAAAGAAGACTGAAGGATCCGGGAGAAAGGAGAAGGAGTTTGTTATTCAGATGTTCGGTGTAAATGAGAAGGGAGAGACCGCTTCGATTTACGTCGAAGGATACCAGCCATTCTTCTGGGTAAAGGTAGGCGCCGATTGGAAACAGTCACACAAAATGGGATTCGTCGCTCAACTACGAAGGGATATGGGATGGGCGGGAAACGACATCGCGTCGAGCAAGTTACTTAATAGGAAGAAGCTGTACGGGTTCGATGGAGGGAAGGAGCACAGATTCCTCTTAATCAAGTTTCACAGTGAGCAGGCAATGCGGAAAGCCAAGAGTTGCTGGTATTGGAGCGAGACCAGGAACGGAGTCTATCGAAGACAACTGTATGAATGCGGTTACGAGTATGGATCGTATAGCACATACCTTTATGAGGCGCAGATTCCCCCTCTGCTGCGAATGTTTCACATTCGAGAAATTAGTCCTTCGGGCTGGATCGCCATGCCTCACCGACACGCAAATAAGCACACCAGAGTGAGGTCGACATCATGCACATACGAATACACTATTAATTATCGGCACGTCATTCCGCTTCCACAGAAAGAGACCGTCGTGCCTTACAAAATCATGAGTTTTGATATTGAAGCCAGTAGCAGTCATGGAGACTTTCCCTTGGCGGTGAAGGACTATAAGAAACTGGCTACAAATATGCTCGATGTGTGGAGCGACCGGGCGTCTTCCAGCGAGGAGTCTGACATCGAGTTCCTCCGTTCTGTTATAAAGACAGCGTTCCAAATTCCTGGACATGAAGAGGAGGATATAGAAGTTGTCTATCCAAAGACGGTTGTTCAGGAAGCGGATATTGATGCTATATTTAAAGACTGGGTGAATACCGACCCCGCTGGCTCGCGGAAGGGCTACAACCTCGATAATCCTGAGGCGCTTGACTTTGAGGAGGAGTACGAGTGTGACGAGGGCGAGGCGACCGAGGCTCCTGAGGAGAGCGGTAGTGCTCGGAATAGGCAGAAGAAGCCAAAGGCCTACAAGGGCAAGGGGACGATAGTTACGATGCTCAACAGTCCGGACGCTGATCGGGACACGAAGCTGATGGAGCTGACGAAGAGTCTGACGGGTAAGTTCCCATCTCTTGAGGGGGATAATGTCACCTTTATCGGCTCTACCTTCTTACGATACGGAGAAGACGCGCCATACATGAATCACTGCATCGCACGGGACACGTGCAGCGATATTCCCCAGGTCGATAACTCGGTGATTGAGAGCTACAAGACAGAAAAGGAAGTACTGCTTGCCTGGACGAATCTGGTGCAAAGAGAAGATCCTGACATCGTTATAGGATACAACATATTTGGCTTTGATTATCAGTTCATGTTCCTCAGGGCGAAGGAATTAGGGTGCCAGAATCGGTTCCTTCAGTTATCGAGGAACAAGCGTGAAGTCTGCATCAAGAAGGATTGGAGAAACGGGGGAAAGGAAGGTCTTGAAGAGAATACGCTCTTCATTGCGAGTGGCCAGCACGATCTCAAATTCATCAAGATGGGAGGACGACTACAGGTTGATCTCTACAACTTCTTTAGAAGGGATTATCAGCTGACGAAGTACAAGCTGGATTATGTATCAGGATACTTCATTGGTGATGGCGTAAAGAAGCTGGAGCACCACGACGGTCGAACGAAGATATTCAGCAAGAATCTGACGGGTCTCGAGAATAACAGTTTCGTCAATTTCGAAGAGGCGGCGCACTCTGTGGATGCCTACAAGGACGGGTCGAAATTCGAAGTGTTTGATGTAGATCGTGAAGAGGGGACTTTCTGGATAGATAGTGTTGAGAGTCCTGACATGTCTAAGAAGGTCAGGTGGGGTTTGGCGAAAGACGATGTAACACCCCAGGACATATTCCGTATGACCCATGAAGGGCCAGACGAGCGCGCAAAGATCGCGAAATACTGTATTCAGGATTGCAACCTGGTGCATCATTTGATGCGCAAGATCGATGTCCTCACAGGTTTTATTGAGATGTCAAGTCTCTGCAGTGTTCCATTGGACTTCTTGGTCATGCGAGGACAGGGGATCAAGCTGACAAGCTATATTGCGAAGGAGTGTCGGAAAAAGGGAACGTTAATGCCAGTCATCGATAAATCCGAAGACGACGAGGGCTACGAAGGCGCCATCGTACTGCCGCCAAAATGCAATCTGTATCTTGACGAACCGGTAGCTTGCGTTGATTACAGTTCGCTGTATCCTTCGTCTATGATCAGCGAGAACATTTCGCACGATAGCAAGGTCTGGACGAAGGAATACGACGACGACGGCGCGCTGATCGCTGAAACTGGCGAAAAAGAGGAGGACGGGACGCACACTTACGACAATCTGGAAGGTTACAAATACGTCGATATAAAGTATGACACTTATAAGTGGCAGCGGAAAGGAGGTAATCCGAAGGCAGCTATGGAGAAGGTTAAAGTTGGGTATAAGCTTTGTCGGTTCGCCCAATTCCCTGATGGTAAGAAGGGCGTGATGCCCTCTATTCTTGAAGAACTTCTGGCGGCTCGAAAGGCGACAAGGAAGCAGATTCCGCACCAGAAGGATGATTTCATGAAGAACGTTCTCGACAAGAGACAATTGAGCATTAAGGTGACAGCCAACTCGATGTACGGACAAACCGGGGCGAAGACTAGTTCCTTCTATGAGAAGGACTGTGCGGCATCCACTACTGCTGTGGGGCGCTTGCTCTTGACATACGCTCAGCGTGTAATTGAAGAGGCCTACCACGATATCGAGATCGAAACGACGAAGCACGGGCGTATCAAAGTCAGTGCCGAGTACGTTTATGGAGATACAGATTCTGTATTCTTCAAGTTCAATCCAACGGAGCTGGACGGAACTAAGATAATCGGACGGAAGGCGCTCGAGATCACCATCGAGCTGGCCCAGCAGGCGGGAAAACTCGCAAGCATGTTCCTGAAAAGGCCTCACGACTTGGAGTACGAGAAGACACTAGATCCCTTCTGTTTGCTTTCCAAGAAGCGCTATGTGGGAATGCTACACGAGCTCGATCCAACGAAGAGCTACAGGAAGTCAATGGGAATCGTGCTCAAGCGGCGCGATAATGCGCCAATAGTTAAGGATGTGTATGGCGGAGTTATTGATATATTGATGAAGGACAAAGACGTTGAGAAGGCTGTGGCGTTTCTGAGGGGATGTCTTGACGACATCATCCAGGAGAAGTGTGGAATGGACAAACTAGTTATTACGAAATCTCTAAGATCGGGATACAAGAACCCGAAGCAGATTGCGCATAAGGTTCTAGCGGACAGAATTGGAAAGCGTGATCCCGGAAGCAAGCCGAGCATCGGGGACCGCGTTGCGTTCGTTTATGTCGAAAACCCTGACAAGAAGGCACTACAGGGTGATCGAATCGAGACACCGGAGTTCGTGAAGGCAAACGGAGTCCCGATCAACTATTCATTCTATATTACGAATCAGATTATGAAACCGATTCAGCAAGTGTTCGCTCTGGTCTTGGAAGACCTGGTTGATTTCAAAAAGAAGAAGGGCCACACCCTGCGCAAGTGGAAGAAAGAGTTGGAGGCGCTTCGTGAAAAATTCCCTGATCCTATTCAGTACAGGAAGAAGGAGGAGGCACTTCGTAATAAGGAGGTAAAAGCACTCATATTTGACAAATACTTGCGAAAGGCGGGGAGCAAGAAGGGCAACCAGACGATATCTGAGTTCTTTGAGACTTGTTGAGTAAGGATGATAATATTGTCCTATATAAAATGGATCCTCATACAAGGCGTATGCTATTTATTTGGGCCTGCATCCCATCACGAGCGGTACTTGCCGCCCTTCCGGCGTGGCTGCCGGCCGCACGCTTGAAATATCTTGCTGTTGTTACTGGTATTCTAGCAGTTGGATTTCTTTTTTTGTATTTCACTGATGGACGGATGGAGGCTGTGGAAGCAGGTGGCCAAACATGGTGGGGAAGTTTGCGGCTTCTGCACGGAATGTTGTATCTATGCGCTACGATATATTTGCTCCAGGGCGATAGACTAGCATCCCTCCCCCTTGGTCTAGACATTCTTACCGGTGCGGGCGCTTTTGTCCATCACCATTTCGTATCCTGAATAGGACATCGACATACCGACTTAAAAGCATTCCAATAATTCGTTCTACAATGAGTTTGAATTTGTTCAATGTAGAACTACCAGAAGAGGACGCGGATGTACCCGTTTGCATGATATGTCACGCTGGACTTCCCAGTGCTCAGCATTACGCCCTTCCCGAATGCGGACATAAATACCATACGCACTGCATCGTCACTTGGTTTAGGCACCGGCCCTCGACGGAGGACCAAGGAGGCGCGGGCGGGCGCTGTCCATACTGCGGCAACAGGGGAGTCAATAACATGGCTGACAAATCGGGCGGGTGGAGGAGTTGGCGGAGGTGCCGGCGCCTCACTGCGAGCGAGAAATACCGCTATGGCATGATCGTGCGAGAGGGGAAGAAAGCGAGCGCTCCGCCTGCGTTGAAAAATCTCCTGAAGAAGGTCGTCGCACAGACCGCTGCGCTAGACCAGGCGAAAGAGGCGATGAAAACGTACAAGACAACTTTGAAGACTGAACAAGTCGATTACGCGGCCGCTAAGAAGACGTTGGTCGGTTTGCGTGCCACCGTGTGGAGAAAGGACCGATCGCTGGGTGCCGTCAGGAGGGTGATTTCGGAGTTCCCGATAGTGCCTATTATCATTCCAACACCAGTTGATATCAACTAGAAACTATTTGTTTTAGTTCTGTGTCTTCCATCTCGTTACGATCGAAACGTTTGAAATAGTCCTCGTCGCGGGTATGCTCGGTGTATTCGACATCCGCGGCCCCCCTAGTCGCCTTCACCTTCATAAACCAGTCGCGTGACTGTATGATATAATGATTAAGATGTAAGCAGCTATTCGCTAACCTTTCCTCACACACATTAACGGCTCCCCATTTTTCTTCGTGATGTTCCTGATTATCTGAAGTGATCCAACGATACACGGGGTGTATAGCTGGTTGATGGTGTGAAAGTCTTGCGATACAAGGACCTCTAGCTATCGTCTTGCAGCCAGCTAAAGTATCTTCACTGCCCGTGTCTGTTCTTTTAGTGAATCCCAGAATTACTGACCGGGGCTGCTTCTTGTGCCCGTTGGAACCAAATATTTTCCAAGGAATTTTCACCGCTGCGATAGTCGCATCCTTTATTGAGTCTAAATAGCTCGTTATCTTAGAGAATCCATTTCTGGCATACACGAACTCGTCTAAATCTGCGATCATGACCCATTCAGATGACGCGCATAAGTGTAGAAAGTACTTATTGTACAGTTTCTCCTGGGCCCATTTCTCGTCATCCACCACTAAGGTTACCCTTTGGCCATCTATGTATTTTTGTAAAATGTCTTGGTATCTATCAGTGCTTCCATTGTCGATTAACAGTATCTTTTCGACCCCCATGATCAAATAGTGTTGAATCCACTCTTCCAGTATGTGGCTCTCGTTTTTGAATATTCCTATCAGTATCAATTTATTGTGGACGGTGTTCATTATATCATGCATGATATAATGATACATCTCACTGATCTTAATTAACTAGATTTCCAGGCGATTAAACTTAACAACCATGTACCGATAACGATCCACATAGCTGTGATGGTCTCAGCTCCGTGGATAACACACCATCGAAGCCCTGCACAGTGGGGGCTCGCTACAAGAAACGGGGCAGCCATGAAACCTATGAGGGTGTAAGGAGTACAAAGATATACATATAAATGACTGGATGCGTAATGAATGAACATCCAAATTAGATAGACTCCTCCGACTCTCCAAAGTTGTTGAAATACTGGTGAGATCCAGTCTATGATAGTTCTACCAAGCGGAAAGAGTCCTGATGTTGGTTGGTTATCCTTCTTACTGCTGACCTTTGGCATCATAAGCTATAAGTGTTTCAATCTTTATCTTAGTTTTAGTTAGTCTTAAGCGGTTACCAACCATCGCCGCGTGCCGCCCGTGACCGCCTGCCCGCGGCGTCCGCAGACGTCCCGTAGAACGGCTGACGGTTACTCGCTCTGGTCGCATTATACGAGGCGTCAGCCACGTTGAGCGAAGCATCGGCCACATTGAGCGAAGCGTCGGCCACATTGAGCGAAGCGTCGGCCACATTGAGTGAAGCATCGGCCACACTGAGTGAAGCACCAGGCGTGTTTAGCGAAGCGTCAGTCGTGTTGAGCGAAGTGTCGGTCACGTTTCCGGACCCATCACGCAAAGATATACTACCAGATATACCTGCCATGAGCGCACTCGGTGTCGCGAAGCTATACTCGAATGTGATGTTCCCCGAAGGGTCCCCGTGGGCTCCTACCTGCTGCATTATGTCGTTCGTTATGAAGTCAGCAATTTGAGAAGGGTCGAGTTGGCGCTGCGGAGGGGCGGGCGTCGCAGTCGCCCTGTTATCTTCGCTTGCAGATCGCGGCCTTGTTAGTCCGCCGGTGGGATCACCAATCGTACTGTAAGGATTCCTTATAACTGTTCTCGGATTATAGTTTCTGATGTCGTACCGGCACAGGGGACACCGGACGCTAGTCCGAAACCACTGTCGAAGGGGCTCCGGAGAAAACAGATGACTACAGGGCAGTATCTGCAGAACGGGCTCGTCTTGATTGAATCTCTCCTGACGGATGGGACAGACTGCGTTGTAAGGGTCTTGAATATTTCCGAAACGCAACTGTTCGGTCGCCATAGATATTTGCTGCTCGGTAGGGCGAACTAGTACGGGTGAGAAGTTCTCCGGCTCGAATGCTGTTGAGACCAAATTGGTGATATTTTCTTGAAGACGCAATCCGCCAATTGGCACCGGTCTTTCGGTCACAAAAGGCCCTTGACTAAATCTTTGCGATAATGTCTGTCCCGGTGTGCTGGCGTATCTGCGCATTCCGGCGGGCATTCCAGCGGATAGCCCCGGGGGCAATCCCCCAGGCAATCCGCCAGGAAATCTGGCAGACAGCCCCCCTGATGTCTGATTCCGTGTTACGTTTCTTGATGCTCGGGTACGCGGATTGAGGTTAGCATTCGCCGCGCGCACTCGCTGTTCTCTTGTCATTCTCTGCGGGAAGTTCTCTATGTCAGCTGGGCTAAGGAGATCAGGCGACGACGCGCTAGATAGCGCGTGACCCCCAGTGTTAGTGTTTATAAGCATTCGAAGGGTGCGCTCTTGTTGGGCCATCATGTTGATCATGCTATTTATCGCGCTTCTCGATCCCATGACCGACTGCATGTACAGTCGGGCTACATCCTGCTCTTGATCTGCCATACGTAATTATAATATAGCAAATCTGTTTAAATAGAACTCTTTATTAACGAATAATACTTCTATGAGCGTTGCCGAGAAACATGCTGGAAAGTTCGAGAAATACGCAGATTTGGGTTTGACTGGATTGGCTAATGTCGGTAATAGCTGCTATCTTAATTCTTGCATGCAGGTGCTGTCTCATACGTATGAGCTCAACGATCTACTGAATGCCAACGACTACAAGAAGAAGATAAATCGTGTCCCGGATTCGGTTCTTCTTCTGGAGTGGGACAAACTTCGCGAGATGATGTGGAGCAGCAACTGTACCATCGCACCGTGGGGATTTGTCAAAGCTGTCCAGAAGGTGTCAATGCTGAAGGATAGAGACCTATTCAGTGGATACATCCAGAACGATATTCAGGAGTTTCTTCTTTTTTTGATAGACTGTTTCCATTCTGCGCTTTCGCGTGAAGTCGATATGCAAATAACTGGTGGTGCAATGAACCGCACTGATAAGTTAGCCCATGTGTGCTACAAGATGATGCAGGACATGTACAAGAAGGAGTTCTCAGAGATGCTGGGAATATTCTACGGCATACACGTTTCCGAGATTACTTCTATCAAGTCCGGAGAGTCACTTAGTTTAAGGCCCGAGCCATTTTCAGTTATTAGTTTGCCAATACCACCTGATGCGAGTCCTTCTATTTTAGATTGCCTCGACTTGTACTGCGAAAAGGAAGTGTTGAGCGGGGATAACGCCTGGATGAACGACAAGACTGGGATGAAGGAGGATGTCAATAGGGGGATCATATTCTGGAGTCTGCCGGAAGTTTTAATAATCGATCTTAAGAGATGGACTCCGGACACACGCAAAATTCATACCCTCGTGCGCGCAGATCTGACTCCCACAGATTTCTCAACATATGTGCGAGGCTACCATAGGAAGAGCTATGTTTATGACCTGTATGGGGTATGCAATCATTCGGGTGGGGGAGCGTTGGGAGGCCATTATGTCGCCTATGTGAAGAACGCCAATGGGAAATGGTACGAGTTCAACGATACCGCAGTCAAATGTATCGCGGCCGAAAAGGTCGTGTCTCAGAACTCCTATTGCTTCTTCTATCGTAAAATAAAATAACCAAGTAAATATATATAATGGACGTAAATCTGAATTCTGTAACAGGAGTACCATATTCATACTCATATCTCAACAATCTGGGAACGAATCCAACTGTTCTTGTGATACTCTCTGTGGTGATAATTGCCTACTATGTTCTTTTCGCTTCTTTAGGCGTGGCTCGAGGAGCCCCTGCATCGCAAACAGCCGCTGCGGCAGGCTCGAGTATTGTTTATATGGAAGTTCTTCTCTGGGGCGTATTCGTTGTGCTGCTCCTTTTGAACGGAATGTCCTACATATTCAATATCGATATCACGGCTAGTGTCAAAAATCTCTTTAGTGAGACACCGGAAGTCGATATCATAGTCGATCCGGACGACATTGCAGGGGAGGGGACCGACGGAGGCACGACCGTACCTGAGCTGACGCGCGCAAAGCAGGTATTTCACATTCCCGGCAACAAATACACGTATCCAAATGCGAAGGCTGTTTGTCGGGCTTACGGCGGGCGTCTTGCAACGTATAAAGAGGTAGAGGGCGCCCACGAGGAAGGAGCGGACTGGTGCAGTTTTGGATGGTCCGACGGGCAGATGGCGCTTTATCCGACCCAGTTTGATAAGTGGGAGCATCTACAGGGTGTTGAAGGGCACGAGCACGACTGCGGTCGGCCGGGAATCAACGGAGGTTACATCGATAATGAAAACGTGCGCTTTGGAATCAACTGCTACGGCTACAAACCGCAGATTACGGAAGAGGAGGTGAAACTTATGAGCGAAACTCCGCTGTATCCAAAAACCCGCCGCGAGTTGGCGTTTGAGGAGCGTGTTGAGTACTGGCGCAACAAGCTGCCGAGCATTTTGGTAGCGCCCTTCAATCACAACAACTGGAGCATCATATAATATCATTATTTAGTATAGCTATGAAACTAAATAATGACCACCTGATTGTACTCCGACTATGCGTCATCCTAATATTTACGATAAACGCAGGACGATTCGAGTTGTACCCCACGATCGACTATCTTCTGAATAGCAACCGGCTCATCCAATTAGTGTCCTTGTATGTGTTATGTCTGTCCTTCATAACGTCGGTCGAGAAGGGGTTCAAATGGTCCGACGCAGTGAATGCCTTGATAGCAACCGGATTGTTTGTTCTGATAGCGCGCCCACGTGAGACTGACAGCGCTGACCGAGACGTCACACTGGGAAGCTACTACACCGACATCACGAATAATCGTTCCTGGCTGGGTTAGCGGTTCGTTTGGTGCGTTCCGTATCCCGAGTACCGCATCACAGAGAGAAGATATATAGCAGCGCGACGACGGATAGAAGCACTATAACGCAGCACGTGAGACAGCGGCAGCCATCACTCTCGCAACACTTTGGTTTCACCTGCACCAGCTCGACGTGAGGCGGATATGGCGGGCCGACCTCAATATGGAAGTACTGGATAGCGTCGCAGAAGGGACACACCGGTTTGTAGGCCAACCAATCGTACATGCAGTGCTCATGTACGGGAAATCTACACTGACACAGTTTAACAATGTTCGGGATATCGTCGATGTCCATGATCTCCATCACGGTGTCTCCATCCCGAATATTGTTATCAAAGCATATTAGGCATTCCTCCGTGTCTCCGCACAACGAGTCAAATTGCATATAGTATGAGTACAAAATTTTTGGCCCGTTTATCGGCGCTTTTTCCCTCTTCGAGCGCCTCTTCTCCGCCGAGTCTTCTTGCCTGTCTTTCTGCCGCCCGAACGTCGCCGCACCCGCGTCTTTCCCCTGCCACCGAGTCGGCCGTGACCGGGGCCGTCATCATCAGGCAACAATGTCAATTGCACGTCACTCAGGGGCAGATGTCTGTGCGCGTCGCCCAGGGACAGTCGTGTGAGCCCATCAGCTTCCTGCGTGAGTTCCATTATCCGGGCTTTCAGCTGGTCGAGAATCGCTTGTTCTTCCTTGCCGTGCGCGGCCGCGCGGATGAATTCTCCCAGCTGATAAGGAATAAGCGTACCACTCGGAACGACGAGTAACTTCTGGTCGCCGTCAAACAGGCTGAGTTCCTGGGCGAAGTAATACTGACCGGCATTACTTCTTTGAATGAAGGAGGTGCCGGTGGGGGCTGCGCCGCGTCCGGATCTGCGCGCGAGAGTTCCTGATTGCTCAGAACTAGCTTCCATCTGATGCCGGCCACTCTCTGCATGTGCAGCGGCTGCGTCCTCGACAGCCCTTGCGGCGAGAGCGTGCGCTGCGCGGGCGGCGGAGCCGCTGTACTGCTCCGCCACCTCCGACGCCCTGGTTGCGGCTTCGGCGGATGTTAGACCCTGAAGCTCTCTCTCAAAATAGCCCTCGTGCTGGGCGAGGGTCGTGGTATCGTCCGGCGCGCCTTCACGCCGCCGCTGACGCCATTCCAGAAGTCTATGTCCGACGCCGGTGACTGCGGCGCCAGAAAAAATTCCGAGGCCCAGGTCCCACGCGCGGTCAGTCTGACATTCAGCTACGCCGCCCAGTAGTCCTCCAAGAACGCCCTGCGCCTGTGCGCAAGTGACGCCCCCGCCGACGACGGTGGTAGCGACTCTCTGAACGATCTCCTGAATGCCCTCCCCGAGCCAAGCGTCGCTGATACCTCCCTGAAAGACTATAAAAAGCGTGATAATCGTTAGCGCGATGGCGAATAGCTCCCCGCGATCGAGTTTGCCACCTTTCATGCGGCCGCCTTTTTGTTTCTTCATAACTCCAACTAAAGTCTCAATAAAAGTCATTATGAATTATATTGAGAGAATTTATTTCTTTTTGCGCGTGCCCTTTCCAGAGGACCTGCCCTTCGTTTTCCGCGTGGCACGTTTCTTCTTCTCCTTCTTTGGCTTCGGTTTCTTCTCTTTCTCGGGTCCTGCTAGATCAATCAACCTGTCATAGAGGCTGTCAGACACAACCTCCATATTATCCCGAGTGTCGTACTTCCTCTCGATACTCTCCTGCATGTAAAGCAGACCTGCCGGAACCGCTAAATTGTGCATGCTATCGCTGTCCTTCGAAACTCCCTTGCCTCCACCACTCATCGTAACAATCGGGCTATAGCCACCTTTCAGAAGGCAGGAGTCAATGCTGAAGCCCCCGGCGGTCACCTTTCCGTCTCCTCCGGTAGCATAGATAAGATCATTTGGACCAAATGCGCATCGTTGTTCGCTCATATATATAAATACGGTCGCTTTTTTTATTATCTTTAGGTCGCGTAACTTCTTTTGATATCTGGCACAAAACGGACCTCGCGAGAGTCTTTAATGTGCTTCATAATGAGCTCGACGTCCTCAGTACTCTTGATGCACTTAGAAAGACATTCTTCTACATGCTTGAAAGTGAGAGGGGCTGTTTGCCTCGCGGAGACAAATTTCAGTTTGCCATCTGATATTCTAACGGTGGCGTTGGATAGATTCTGCGTTTCCACATACTGCAGAATAGCATCGCTCGCACCGTTTCGGTCTTCTCGTAGCTGGCGAGCCTTATCGTTTAACACGCGAATTTGGTTGTCAAGTGTTACCCATTTCTGAATGTGTTCCTCAAAGCTCATGTATGATATATATTGACAATTATATCTAACCAATTTTACTTAATGTCTTATATCGAATAATCGTCGATATAATACTTTATTTACAAAGCGCGTCTGACGGTTCTTCTCAGCGCACGCTGGCTGCGGTTGAGTGTTCTGCCGACACGGCGGATCTCCTTGCGGGTTCTGCGCTTCTGGAACAGCTTCTGCAGACCGAACAGGCCGAATGGCAGTGCTGCCTTGGCGACAACGTTGCCACCGCGTCTGCGACGGCGACCACGCGAGGCGCCACGTCCGCGCGAGCGCGATGCGCGCTTGAGGGCACGACGTCCGCGGCCACGGCTGCGGCTTCTGCGGCTGCCGCGGCGGCGACGGCCTCCCTTCTGGGTGCTGCCCTGTTTGCTCAGGCTGCCGCTAAGTTTTGAAAGCAGGTCGGATGCTCCCGACGCTCCCGACGCGCCAGTTGCAGCCTTCTTCCCACCAGACGATGTGGTGGACAGGCCACTTGCGTCTCCTTGTCCTCCTCTTTGAACTCTTCTGCTTTTTGGCATTATAATATAGATAAAGAAAAAATCATGAAGTTCGGGCAAAGAAGGATTTGTTACGCAGCAATAGAACGAAGATTCCTAAATGGAGTAGGAAGCTAATAAGGACGAACATCAGCGAGAGATATACGTACGGGTAAAGCTGTACTAGGATCAGGTCAACAAGAGGTGAGATAAGATTCTTAAGTTCTGTTTTGACGTCTTCGCGCTTTAATATAACTAAACATTGCTCAAGGATGGTGTCTTTCATCATATTACAATAAACGGCCATAAATAATCTCTGACTTTTCTGCGTCTTTCTGGCAGGTTATTTTTCTAGCAACTGTCTAATGGACACATTCGAAGCTAAATCAAGTTTTAACTATGGCGAAATTACTTTAGCAAACCCACAGCCAGTCCAGGGAGGGTCGTATTTCACTAAACTCTCGATGGGTGCAGACAAGCCCCTCTACGTTCAACTCCCCAAGTGCCAGACGAAGCAAGGCATCGTGAGCACAAAGAGAGGGAAGTACTGCGATCTAATGTACGAACGCGGGGCTGTCGATTCTGAAGAGCTCGGTAGTTGGATAGAGGGGATTGAGTCACGCTGTCAAGACCTGATAGACGAGAAAAAGAGCACATGGTTTCATACAGAACTCACGAGAGACGATATTACAACTATGATGTCCCCCGTATGTCGCCTGTACAGATCCGGAACTAAGTTGCTGATTAGAACCTACATAGATGTAAGTCGCCAAACGGACAAGGCGAAATGTCTTGCCTACGACGAAGATGAAGTAAGCGTCCCTTTGGACTCACTCGATGATGATAGGTACATCATTCCTTTAGTTATCATTGACGGAATCAAGTTCTCGTCAAAGACTTTCGAGATAAGTTTGAAGCTAGCACAGATAATGGTGTTAGACAAGACTGAGACTCCAGCCGTTACTTGTATGATAAAGAGGACATCCAAGATAGAGGCAATTGAGAATGACCAGCAATCTAGCAGTTCAGAGAGAGAAGAAGATGAAGATAATAAGTCTTTAGAGGTAGCCGCTTTGTCCCTGGACCTGGCGACTGGGGACAACATTAAGGATGCAGAAGTAACACTGGACGGTTCAACCGTGTCTTCTCTAACTCAGCCAGAGGAGCCGGCAGGCGAGACAGCCGCGGCACCGGCCGAGGTGGCGGATGACTCTTTAGAAAAAAAAGAGGGTGCCCATTTAGGTGATTTGGTCGCCGTCTCCGGGGATCTTCCGGCCCAGGGAGGGAACATTGAAGAAATCCATCTTGACTACGAGGGTGCGGATGTGGGAACCATGACTCTCAAGAAACCTAACGAGGTTTATTACGAAATCTACAAAGCTGCGAGAAAAAAGGCGAAACACATGCGGCAAGTGGCAGTTGAGGCGTATTTAGAAGCTAAGGAGATTAAGACAAAGTATATGTTGGAAGACGTCGATGATTCTGATGACGACGACGTGGATTTAGTTTCTGATGAAGAGAATACAAGCGTGACTTTAGCGGAAAATTAATCCATCCCGCAAATATATTTTATCTTCCAATTTATATAATGAGTATCGTTAAGAACCTACAGAAGTATGTGAAGACCCATCATCTTATTGCTCTTCTAGGCCTGATTGTTCTCGCTGTTGCATTAGGGCAGTTCTCGGACAGAAAGGCTAGTTCCTCGGAAGGAGCAGTCGGCGGAGCAGGGTTCCAACAGGCAGCGGCAATTAAGGAGGCCGCAGACGCAGGCGTGGCACAGCCAGCGGCTCCCGCGGGCCAGAACGAGGTGTATGCCTCCGCAACCGGTCTCGCGAGTTCAACCCAGGGACTTCCACCAAGCTGTCTGAAAGGTGCCTCTGCGCAACCAGGCGACTTGCTCCCGAGAGACAACAACAACGAGTTTAGTTCAATGAATCCTGGCGGCGCCGGCGATCTGCAGAATGTCAATTTGCTGAAGGCTGGCTATCACGCAGGCATCGACACTGTTGCAGGTACTTTGCGAAACGCCAACCTTCAGGTCCGCTCGGAGCCTCCTAACCCGACCACAAAGGTTAGCCCGTGGATGAACAGCACAATTGAGCCAGACCTTATGCGCGTTCCTCTGGAAATCGGCTGCGGCCCGCAATAAGCGAAGTTTCTTTTTGAATAAATTATATTCAATAAGAAGTATATACTGACATGTCCAGCAAAGAGAAAAAAGAAAAAGAAAAGACTCCAGAAGACTTCTGGAGTTGGCTGATGAGGACCTTTTACGTACTCCCAGGACATCCAAAATTTGACGCCGAGAGCTCACTTGTTTATACGCTAGACGAGGGCCTGCTGTATTACCCGACTCAGGATGAACAGGCCGTCCCTATTCAGGTGCAAGCAAAATGGCTGCTAGCATACTTAACTGTCTGGGCCGTCTTGGTGTATGCCGGAACCGCGGCGGGTGCGTGGGCGTACGCTGCCGGTTTTTTTACAGGCTTATTGATCATCATTGTCGAATCATTCTTCTACTCTAACATCACGCAAGTTCAAGTGATTAAGGATCCCGAAAGACCATACATAACAAACGTACCTTTGGTCTCGAATGTAGATAAAGGAGAGCCTCTTGGGAAGAATCTCAACAAGTACATCAACTTTTCGAGCTCCGGGTCGGGAGACTACAAGATTCTCATCGACAACACTACTTTACCGCAAGATGGCGAGAGCGGATACATATTTCCTGCTTCGACATTTCTAAAGAAGAGTAGCTCTGGGGAATTTGTAAGTATGGATCTGATTGACTATTTGGAAGGGAAGCGATTGGCCGGAGGACCCGACTCCGCTCGTCACAAGCGATACAATCCTGGGCGCCAAGACAATGTTAAGTTCTATTCGGAGCGCGTAGCGCGACTGTCGCAGGCAGCTTACTACACTGGTATCATTATCATAACCTGGGCCATGTACGCGACGAACTCAAAGTGGGGCAGCGCCCAGCAGCTCCAGTGGAATATTCTAGCGTTCGTCGTGGCGGTTGTTGCTGGAGGAGTCGTAGTTGATTCCTACGATGTAGTAATGTACAATACGATCATTTACATCAAGAAACGTCTTCTCATTTTGGCAATCTCTCTGGGAATAACAGGAATTCTCATAGTATAAAATATGGATTTAGTATATATGGTCCTTGAACATGTGGTCCCTGCCTATGCAATTGATCAGAGACAGGTATGGAAAGTTATGACTTATCATGACGAGCTTCATATTGGTATTTCTGCACTTTCCATTGTCGCTTGGCTGCTTATCGTCGTTAAACTTTACTTTACGCTGGTGGCGCCCGTAGTAGGTAAGTTTGCAGTAGGGTCGTTCGGCTCTTCTTTTTCCTTCCTGCCTTTCTTCGCGATTATCGCCACGTATCCTATACTGTACTACGCTAACCAAATAATGTTCACCCGAAAAGGGACAGAATCTGTGGGATCCCCGGGTACCGAGCTCGA
>JGI24922J38493_100494_pt1 | contig 41345 bp, 31 predicted proteins | sample LinPFosplate10_FD_38493 | JGI IMG/M metagenome (IMG submission 38493)
TCGAGCTCGGTACCCGGGGATCCCACGCATATTCAACAATTTTTACGTTACGAGTTTTGTAGTTTTCATGATAGTCTTCATAGAACTTGGTAATGGATATCTCACGTTTTCCTAGTCGTTTATTCATCTTATTATGAATAAAATGCATCCATCGTGTTAGAGAATCCCTCGTGTCTAAATATGGAGAGACCGGATAGGTGTCTAACATGTCTTGAAAGGTTTTTGACATGGATGTGTTTGGAATAAATAAGGGGATATTTTGGATGAAGTCGTAGTATTTTTTCTTGACCACATCATTGGCTTTCATTGGATAAGTCATTGTGGTGGTATGTAAGAAGAACCAGTAATGGGGCCCCCATATTGTTGCATCCAACTCTGTCATTAACTTAAAATCACATTATAAAACTGCATATTCACCGCTTAGATACATCATGATGATATATACTATTATACGTAATATGAACCTACTATTTGAAGATGCTTTGGACGAAGATGGTAAAAACATCGTAAAAAATATCAATCCATTGACTATACATTCCACCCCCCATGCGACTAGAGATGATTATGTTATTCAGCCGTTTAAAAAGTCGCTTTCAATGTCATCATCTACATGTAGCAATTGTGGAAAGATTGGTCATCTATTTTATCAATGCAAACTACCGTTTACAAGTTATGGGATAATTTTATTTCGAACAAACCATGAAAATATCCCCGAATTATTGATGATTCGTCGTAAGGATACGTTTGGATATATTGATTTTGTCCGTGGAAAATATTCTGTTACTAACAAGTTTCAAATACAAAAATGTATCGATGAGATGACACTAGAAGAGAAAGACCGTATATTATCTCTACCATTCTCCACATTGTGGTCTGAATTATGGTCACGTCCTATTTCTAGTACGTACAAATCGGAAGAGTCCATTTCTTGTAAAAAGTTTGACATTCTTCGTTCGGTAGGAGCCATCAGTACAGATGCTACTGGCATTGAAACAGCAACAAGTATTATTGATATGGTACACAATAGCCATACTGCATGGACACACCAAGAGTGGGAATTTCCCAAAGGGCGTCGCAACTTTCGGGAGAATGATATAGATTGTGCCTTGCGAGAATTTGAAGAAGAAACAGGCATAAATCGTAAATCAATTAATGTCGTGGAAAACATCGTCCCATACAAGGAGTACTTTATCGGTTCAAACTTCAAGTCGTATAAACACAAGTTTTATATAGCCTCTTCGAACTCACCTGACTACGACCTGACAAACTATCAGCGTTCAGAGGTTAGTGGATTAGAATGGAAAACTATTCCACAGTGTATCGACAGCATACGTCCATATAGTTTAGAGAAAATTCGCATTGTAGATAATATACGTAATTTGTTAAAACACTGTACTTTTTATTCGTAGGATAATATAGTAGTATGTCATCATCTGAACCATCCCGATCCGAAGATGTCTCAAATGATATAGTAGATAGTAGTAGGAGCGAGAGAAACACTATCGAACAACACCAACAGATGAGAAAACAGTGTGATATTGATAATACTGTATATGACCCAACACACCCATGTAATCAGTTTATTCTTCGCCAAGAGATAATTGAACGAGGACAACTTGAATCAGATCAGGACAACAATGATCTTTATCCTACGATGAATGATCCTAATTTTTCATTAAAAATTGCACGTAAACGCGAGTTTCATGATACGATGTATGACGGTGAAGTCCATGATGTAGAGACACGTGCCACCGAATTAGAGAATATGGAGTTTGAGTTAAGTTCTCACCAGTTATTTGTGAAAAACTTCTTATCATCACACACACCCTATAACAGCTTATTGTTATTTCATGGTCTGGGAACAGGAAAAACATGTTCGGCTATTGGTATTTGTGAAGAACATCGTGACTATATTCGCCAGATTGGTCACAGTAAAAAAATCCTTATTGTAGCATCCCCAAACGTACAAGACAACTTTCGTCTCCAACTGTTTAATGCGTCCACGATGACAAGTGTAAACGGAGAATGGTTTATCAAATCATGTATTGGCAACAAACTCATTCGTGAGATAAACCCTACCAAAACTCTTAATGTATCAAAAGAACGAACCATTATTCAAATTAACCGTGTCATTAACGAGTCCTATGAGTTTATGGGATATCGCGAGTTTGCAAATTACATAGAAAAACGAGGAGATATTGGTCTTCGCGCAGACGAAGACAAAAACTCTCCCAAAAATATTGCTCGTAAAAAGCGCAATTTGAAAGAGGCATTTGAAGGCCGTCTTCTATGTATAGATGAAGTACATAATATTAGAAATGCAGACGATAGTGACAACAAAATGGTGGCAAACCAACTTGTATATCTTGTAAAAAGCACGATGCGGATGAAACTCCTTTTGTTGTCGGGAACGCCTATGTTCAATAGTTACAAAGAGATTATCTGGTTAATTAATCTCATGAATATGAACGACGGTCGCGGACTTATCAAAGTTAATGATGTGTTTAATGTAGATGGTGAGTTTCAATCAGAGACTAGTACGACAGAAAATGGACGGGATGTGTTGGCCCGTAAACTGACTGGATACGTATCTTTTGTCCGAGGTGAAAATCCATACACATTTCCCTATCGCATGTACCCTGGAACGTTTGCACCCGAACAAACATTTCAAATGGTCCCACCACAAACAAAAAGCATTCTAGGGGGAAAGGTAGTTCCTAATGAAGTAACTACAATAACAGATACGAACGTATATATTGTTAAAGTTGGAGAATATCAGGAGGAGGTCTACTCCAAAATGATAACTCATATAGCCTTATCAGATGACAAGTCGCAAGAGAATGTAATACAAAACGATGAAGATGAAAGCGGAGTAGGTCGATTAGGTTATACGCAACTACAAGACCCAATACAGTGTTTGAACATGACATTTCCTATGAATAATATTATGGGAGACATTTCAACCTCAGCTGACATCCATCTCATGCTAGAAGAGGGGAAGATCTCACTGAAAGACTCTATTGGAACAAAAGGCCTTAAAGCAACCATGGATTATATCGATGACCGCACAGATATTAATTTCATGAAGGGAGAGTTTTCATACAAGCCATGGGTGCAAAATAGTACACACAAAGATTTTTTCTCAAATGATAAAATTGGAAACTATAGCGGGAAAATAAAACAAATATGCGACAGTGTCAAACAATCCACTGGAGTTGTCTTGATATATTCACAATATTTAGATGGAGGTCTTATTCCGATGGCACTGGCTTTAGAGTCGATGGGTATTACACGCCACGGCTCGCCAGATAAATCATTATTTAAAACACCTCCTACCACCCCTCTACGCGTAGGAACTAAAAACCTTCCCGCAAAATACATCATGATTACTGGCGACAAACGTATTTCTCCAGGGAACCCCATAGAAATCGCTGAAGTTACAAAAGACAACAACTTATACGGAGACTACGTGAAAGTAGTTCTTGTTTCTATGGCTGGTTCAGAAGGGGTCGATCTAAAGTTTATTCGCCAAGTACATATCCTCGAACCGTGGTTCAATAGAAGTCGTATTGAACAGATCGAAGGCCGTGCAGTTCGACATAATAGTCATAAACTATTACCGTTTCAAGAGAGAAATGTACAAGTATTCTTATACGGGTCAAGTGTTCGTGATGAGACGTTAGAGACCGTTGATATGTACGTGTATCGAACAGCAGAATTTAAGGCGATACAAATTGGAAAAGTAACACGACTATTGAAAGAGTTATCAGTAGACTGCTTTCTCAACCATTCTCAAAGTAATTTTAGTGTAGACAATATGAACCAATCTGTGAAACAAGTGCTTTCGTCTGGAAAGGTGATTGAAGAGTTTAAAGTAGGAGATAATGCAAACACTATGCTTACAGATTTCATGGAAGACGGTAAATACAAGTGCTATAGCCAAACAGAAGCCAATGATATAATTGTCGATAGATTGAACAACAGCACGTACGGAGAACGATTTATCATGCTGAACACAGACAGAATAATACAAAAAGTTCGAGATCTATTCAAAGAAAAACATTTTTATAAAAAGAGCGACCTCATATCCAGAATAATGTATTCCCGTGAATACCCTCTTGCTCAAGTGTATTCGGCTCTTACTATATTAGTAGACACTGAAACAGAATACATTACAGACGCCTATGGTCGGAGTGGACGATTAGTCAATATAGGCGAATACTATTTGTTTCAACCCATTGAACTAACGAGCAACCGTATCACCCTATTTGAACGAAGCGTTCCGTTGATGTATAAACATCCAAAACTGGCCATAAAGATGAATATTAGCAACGAGGTCGATGACGATATGTTGCGTGCTATGACACAGTCAAACGCCGACGACGACATACCTGTTGAAATGGCACCCGGGGCGATACTAGAAGAGAAGGAACTTGTGACCAAGATAGCATCTGCGCCTAGTATAACTATTGCGTCTTCACATATGACCACTGACACCGCTGATGCGATTATTTCCCAGTTACATGATATAAATACTAGCATACAGTTTGGACGCGATATTGAAAACGGTTTGGCGCGAGGCAATCCTGATATATATAAGTACGTTGGAACAGCGATTACCCGAATGCTGAACCAAAACATACTTACCGAAGACGAGGTAGATAAGTTTTTAGTAGAACATTTGATGGACACTCTCTCTGTTAGTCATAAAATCATTCTCCTTCATTATGTATTCTCCAAAGAGATGACCGACCCTAATAAGAGTATGAAGACCCAGATTAAGTCGTGGTTTATCTCTCAACAAATCGAAACGACTGGGGATTTCAAACTTATTGCATTGTTGTTCTACGATACAAAATCTAAAAAGAAGGGCGACGAGGAAAAAATATACATCCGCAAAAATGTGAACACCTCTGCCGGGGGTGGCGACCCTGAATTGTATGAGTGGGTTCCAGCAGAACCTGAGGACATTAAAGATGTAAAACAACACCTTGATGACAACCATATCATATCGATAGAAGACGTATCCAATTTCTTTGGATTTAACGGCAACGATTTAAAGAACGACAACATTATATTCAAACTAAAGGATGCGCAAATTAATCGTAGTAAAGGACATCGATGCAGCGAGATGAAGAAAGACGGTAAAGTTGCCATTTTACGAAAACTCATTCCAGACGCTATGGTTGAAAATCTAAAATACATCAACACAACCAAGAAAAAAGACCAGAAGGAGGTTAGCTATCATGTTATGCAAGAGGCTTGTATCTTCATAGAATTCGTCCTTCGCCATTATGATGCTATTAACAAGGACGGAAAACGATGGTTCTTTTCACATAATGAATATTATCGATTTCGCGACATACTAAAGCTATAAGGTAAGGTAATAGTATTAGTATAAACCGTACTTAACATATAATATATATATGTCAAGCACTACTTCTCAAGAGACAATATCTGTAGAACAGACAACTGGTCTCGACCGAGACCCCATTGACAAATATTATACAAAAACTTCTGTAGCAGTTACATGCGTATCTTTGATGAAAAAACATGTTTCGCCAAAAAAACTATGCGACCTGATTATCGAGCCTAGTGCTGGAAATGGTTCTTTTCTCTCTTCACTCAAAACATTAAAGTGTCCAGTGAAAATGTATGATATTCGCCCAGATCATCCACAAGTGCTTCAACGCGACTATCTCGCCATACCCATAGAAGAAATACACTCAGGGCGTTCTCCAGATGGACGTATCCATGTAGTAGGTAATCCACCATTTGGACGACAGGCATCACTCGCAATCAAATTTATCAAAAAAACATGTACCTTTGCAGACACTATTTCATTTATTCTTCCAAAAAGCTTTAAAAAGGACAGCATGCGTCGCGCATTTTCGGAATATTTCCATCTCGTTCATCAACATGATTTAGATGAATGCTCATTCTTAGTAAACAATAAAGAACATGACAGCCCTTGTGTATTTCAGGTGTGGGAGCGACGCGTAGAGCCTCGCGTCGCACCAATTGTGCATACACCTGTTGGGTTTGTCTTTGTAAAGCGACCAGATCTAGTTGCCCCTATTCAAGGGGAACCCATTACCATTCCGCACGCTGCGATACGTCGTGTTGGCGTATATGCTGGAAAAGTTATGCGAACTACCACAGCAGAAGATGCTGAAGCAAAAAGCCATCAAACGCATTATTTTATTCGATTTCTTCCTGATGTGGGTGCAAATGAAGATGTGGACAAACTCGTTGAACGCATCAGTAATATCGTGTATGATACAGACAATACGGTCGGGCCGCGTTCGATTTCCAAAAACGAAATGACTGTCGCAATTAATACGCGGTTGTCACAAAATGATGAAATATCGAACGCGACCCAGCGAATGCAGGTTGTTACACCGACCCAGCGAATGCAGGTTGTTACACCGACCCAGCGAATGCAGGTTGTTACACCGACCCAGAACAGTAACAACGATTGTGATTGCCCCATACTGTAGCCGAAATTGAATACGATTTCAATATAACAATATTTGATATAAAATAGTATCCACCGTATACAGTACTCTGAATGAAGTCTTCTCAACGCGGTACCTCCCAGCGACAACAAACACATAATGGTCGAAGACATCCTTCTGGCACCCAAGGAGAGTTGTCCTTGTTCGATAGAGCAATTATGGAACGGCAAGTTTCGATTCATATCACTAATGTGGGTAAAAACTTGACACAAACCATTGAAGGAGTTGTTAAAAAAAATTGTGAGGGGCGATGTAGTGTAGAAGGATTTGTTAAACCTGGTTCGGTTAGTATCCGTTCTTATTCTGCTGGAAAGGCGGTTGGCGATAATATATGTTTTACCGCGATATTCGAATGTCAAATATGTCACCCTGTCGAAGACATGATAATTCAGTGCATTGTAAAAAATGTAACCAAAGCAGGTATTCGTGCAGAGAGTGTAGTAGCACCGAGCCCAGTGGTTGTATTTGTCACTCGGGACCATCATTACGACAGCGCTTATTTTAGCAACATCAATGAAGGGGATCATATTAACGTCAAGGTAATTGGACAACGGTTTGAACTGAACGACGAACACATCTCTATCGTTGCGCAACTTATTGAAACCAGTGCTGCAGGGAATCAAACGAGTGCGGAACGATTGAGCGATAAAGCCCCACGCATTAAGATACAGGACATCTAACTATATTTAACCTATTGTATCATACTGTAAAGAGTTTAGATATGTAACTATATTTCTTCATATGGATAACCAAGTTAATACAGATACTAAACAAATTGTATACACAAACAACACAAATACCTGTTCTCCACAAGATTTACAAACGCTTTGCACCAACATCGAATCGTTGACAAAGATTAATCAAGTTGAAATATTACGTATTTTTAATAAACACTCTGATATGGTAATAAACGAAAACAAATACGGCATCCATATTAACATGACAGACGTGTCAGACGTCATTATATCTGAAATACGTCATTTTCTGGAATATGTACGACAACAGGAAAATGACCTCGACTTTATTGATTTACAATTAGATACAAGTAAAAACTACATGCTACAAGAGCATAAAGAGAACCACCCAAGTATTAGTATTGAGCATTAGAACAAGTACTTTCAGCCATTATTATGAACCCTATTACACATAAGAAACCCACTAGCAGTGTTTCAGTTGATAAATTACTTGAGACATTACACCCATATATGTTTTCTCTGAAAACATTAACACATGCGAAACAACATACGGTTACTGGAGGGGGTGCAATGGAAAATACATCTAGTTCGGACGCTGCCAACTGCAACAAAACACTGAAGAATGACCAACTGTTACATGAGAAGGGGTCTGAAATGTTTTTTCCAAAAGAACGTGACCAATTATTTTGGTGCTACTACATACTGGTACACGGATACAGTGCATATGAAATGATAGACACCCATCGGTTTATTGTTGAGAAAAATGAAAAATTAAAATGCGTTGAACATATTAGATTAAATCGAAAACATTTAACCACAAATAAGATTCGCGGGATCGATGCGATTGAAAATATGTTAGTACATGATCATACTATCGATGTAAAAGCATTTATCGCATTGTGTGTTGCAAGTAATTTGAATATATTGTTTATACATCGACGAAAATCATACCATGTTCTACTTGATGTGGATAATATGGAACCAGAAAACATACATGTAGTTCATCAATACGATACACCGCGCACACGATACGGATACGAAATGGGAGTGACATCATCAAAGATGAATGAATACTTGTGTCGTCCCACACAAGACCATACAACCCCCTACTATGTCAATGCAGTTAGTATCACAAATCCATTACGTGCTATATCTTCTTATAAGGTAGGAGAACTACGAGATATGGTCATAAAGCTAAAACTATTAGATAATGAAACCGCATGGAAAAAAACAAAACCTCAAATCTATGAGACCATTGTACAGAACCTGTAAAATATCTTGTAACAGCGATTTAGGCACTATACGAACGATACATGTATGCCGACTGCATACATGTATGAGATGAGCTCTATAAACATGTGACATTACAAAATGTATATACCCACGAAGATGTAAAAGGGCGTCATTTTAACTCTTCAACTGGTTGAAATTGATTGTTTGTAACGATATATTACTCTACACAACCATTTAATAATAGAGGCATACTATATACATATATAGGATGTCCAGCAAGCATAAAGACAGAGGACGACCCCAGCCTAAAAAAGGTTATGATTCACGTCATCAGCATAGAGAAAATAGACACTCTACTCTTTATACGCCCAAACAACTTCGCGACAGCACGACAAAGGCGACAGAAGATATGAACAAAATATACCAATCATTCTGGGCAAAAAAGCCTTTATATGGTCATGTCACTAATGTGAATAATGAACTTGAAGTAAAGTTCTCTACTCCTATCAAAGGAAACCCTTCAAAAGTTCAACCGCTTCGCCGAAACGACTATGACAATGTGGTCACGAAACTTCGTTCTCTAGGGTTCACCACCGTCACCGATGTAGGTTCGTACATGCTCAGAATACAACCCGAGATGTTAGATACTGATACTGGAAAATATACATTGATGAATGTGCGTACAGAGATACGAGGCCTTGCAGCAATTCAAGAATACTGTATTCATAACGACCTCCAAAAACTACTATCTTCTACGACATACTCCAGTTCAGTATCCATGCAAAATAAAAAGGACGCAGTTGAACCTGAATCGAATAAAAGGATTTACCCTGCCGATTTTCATGACTTTCATTTTCGTGTAGCATACAAGACAGAAGAAGACTATAATTTAGTAAACCCATACGGCATTGCGAAGGCAATTATCGATGACTGGTTAAAAAATAAAAAGGAGTTTCGCTACATTAATCGTGTGACATTCACGCATCCAGACTATCCCGTACGTATTGACATGAGCATTGTAAAAAGTCCTAAAAACAACTCAAATATGTCTATGCGCGCATATACCACTACAGAGGCTGGCGTATTTCAGGCTGACGAGGCATATGAAATCGAGATTGAGGTCGACAACCATGAAATTGGACAAGGAACAAGAACCGAAACCATGGAAGAACTTATCGATAAAGTGCGTAAATGCACTAAGTTTGTTCTAATGGGACTTCAAGAAACTGCATTTCCTGTATCAGTCAGCGATCGCATCGAGGTGGGAATGGAATATCTACGTTTAACAGGGTTCAACCCTCATATGGAGTTGTCTTCAAACCCTCACTTTGTGGGACCGTCCTCGTTCACTCTTCAGATTGGAAACATATCAGACAACAAATCTCCCGATTACAACTCGACGCTCACTAATATACGTGATAATTATACTGTCACTGACAAGGCAGACGGTGAGCGTAGGCTCTTCTTTATTAGTAATAACGGTCTTGTGTATTTAATAAACACCAACATGAAGATGCTATTCTCTGGAGCAAGAACGAATAATAAACTGTTCTACAATTCGCTGCTCGATGGTGAAATTATTTCACACGATAAACACGGAAACTTCATCAACTTATTTGCAGCATTTGATGTATATATTGTAAACGGAAAAGATGTTCGGTCGCATGTATTCTATCGCAATAATATGCTGGACGGAGGCGACGATGACGACAAACATCGTAATAAATCACGTCTCCAGACCCTGTCTAATATTATGAAAGATCTGAATTTAGTTTCAGTGGTCAATAACCAACAAACTCAAACTCCTATGCAATCTCCTATTCGTGTCTCAGTAAAACAATTTTATGCAGATAACGGTTCAACTACTATATTTACAGGCTGTAGAAAGATTTTGGACCGTATTGACAACGACTTGTTCGAGTACACCACAGATGGACTTATATTCACACCCAGTAACCTTGGGGTGGGAGCAGAAGAAGTAGGAAAGGTAGGACCACTTAAAAAGACTACATGGACTAAATCCTTCAAATGGAAACCTGCATCATTCAATACGGTAGATTTCCTTGTATCGGTCAATAAGGGTAAAGACAGCAAACCAATGGTAAAAACCATATATGATGGGGGATTAGGCATTGGTAGTGCAGAACAAGTAAAACAATATCATACTCTTACGTTGATGTGTGGGTTTAATGATGTTCAGAGAAGGGGCAATAAAGAAGAAACGGTATATATGAACCCATGTCAAGATGTATATGACGACACACCATCCTCTCCCAATACAGAGGGCGAACGTACATCCAGCACAACCCTCGATATGCCTACGTCTGGATACCGACCAATGCAGTTCTTTCCATCAGACCCATACGATGCCGACGGTGGTGTATGTAATGTGATCCTGCGCTCAGACGGAAACGGAGATCCGCAAATGTTCACGGAAGAAAACGAAGCCTTTGGCGACAATACCATCGTAGAGTTCAGATACGAGCTGACTAACGAGACCAAGTGGAGATGGATCCCACTCCGAGTTCGATACGATAAGACTGCGGAACTACGCCGCAGTCTAAGCAACTTTGGAAACCCATACCACGTCGCCAACAGTAACTGGCGTTCTATCCACTATCCCATTACCAGTGATATGATCAAGACAGGCTTAGACATTCCACATGACAATGTAGGTGACGATGGTGTATATTACAACCGCATGAATGGAACTAAGACTACGGGTGCATTGTGTAATTTCCACAACCTTTATGTCAAAAAAATGCTTATCACTAAAACGTCGCGTCCAGGAGACACACTCATTGACCTTGCATGTGGCAAGGGAGGCGACTTCTCGAAATGGATACAAGCACGATTATCGTTTGTTTTCGGAGTAGACCTGTCTAAAGACAATATCGAGAATAACATTAATGGCGCATGCGCGAGATACTTGAACACCAGGAAAACCACAAAGACAATGCCTTCTGCATTGTTTGTTATTGGAAATAGCAGTCGTAATATTCGTTCAGGAAAAGCCATGGAAACCGAAAAGGCCAAACAAATAACAGAATCCGTCTTTGGAAGTATCCCAAAAAATGCATCCCTTGGAAAAGGTGTCACCAATCACTATGGAATAGGTGAGGATGGATTTAACGTAACATCGTGTCAGTTTGCATTACACTACTTCTTTGAAGATACTGGTGTCCTACACCAATTTATTCGAAATGTCGTCGAATGCACCAAAGTAGGGGGATACTTTATAGGCACATGTTACGATGGCAAAAGAATATTCAACATGCTGAAGGGGAAAGATAAACATCAAGAGGTGGAATTATACCATAATAAATCCAAATTATGGGGCGTCACCAAGTTATACAGCAAAGACACCTTTGATGATGACCACTCAAGTGTCGGATATGAAATAAAAGTATTTCAAGAGACAATTAATCAGAAAATCTCTGAATATCTGGTGAACTTCGACTACCTCATCCGCATCATGGAGAACTACGGGTTTCAAGTACTGCCCGATATTGATGCTCAAAACATGGGTCTTCCGTCAGGATGTGGTCTATTTGAGGATCTATTCCGACAAATGACACAGTCGCCAGAGGGGCGTCGAAGACAAACGTCCGAGTTCGGTGCAGCACACGACATGAGCGACAAAGAAAAAGAAATATCTTTCAAAAACAGATACTTCGTATTCAAGAAGATTATCAACGTGGATATAACTAAAATCGTTCCAGAAGAAATAGACCAACAAGACGACACTACACTCATTGAACCAGAAAATCAAGATGCCAATGAAAACGTCATTGAATCTGAAGAGGAACTTGAACAGAAAGACGAGAGCGAACCATCTATGATAGAAGAAGACGAACAACCAACACCTGCGCCAAAAAAGAAACGCACAATCACTGTTCGAAAACCACGAAAACTAAATCAATCCATGCTACTTCAAGGCAGTAGCAATGATACTACCGCATAACAATTGTCATATTGATATGTAAAGTATATATGGCAAACGAATATTATGATTATATGAAATCATAATATTATGAGTGTATTTTTACATCATATTCAAATGCATATTGCATTTATTTAATATCTCGAAGCCAGTCTTCGGCGATCAACCTCGCAGCGGGGATTTATCTTTTTTTATATTTTCTAGTCTTTTTGGATTTCTTGGTCTTTTTGGATTTCTTGGATTTCTTGGCCTTTTTGGATTTCTTGGTCTTTCTTGGTCGATTTCCTCCACCCCACGATTGATCTCTAGGACCAAGGCTACCGAACCCAGAAGAAGGAGGTTGAGGAAGTTGTCGTTGGCCAAAAGAAGAAGAAGGTTTCGCCCCGAAGGGGGAAGCTTGCGAACCGAATGGGGAAGGTTGCTGTCCAAAAGAAGGAGGTTGCTGTTGCTGACCAAAAGAAGAAGAAGGTTTCGCCCCGAAGGGGGAAGCTTGCGAACCGAAGGGGGAAGCTTGCGAACCGAAGGGGGGAGGTTGCTGTCCAAAAGAAGGAGGTTGCTGTTGCTGTCCAAAAGAAGATTTTAAAACCCCAGGACCGGGAACACTTTTCGCCGACAGAAATAACGAAGGAGGGGGGGCATATGGATCTCTAGACCCAAGACTGGTTTGCCCCCTATAAGCGTTTCTCATAGCATTCTGTTTTTGGGCATGGTTTATCTGTGCTTGTTCTCTCCGTTGCTGATTAAAACCCTCCGCGCTCAGACCACTTTCTTCAAAGCGTTCCCGAGTCCTGAGCGGCCTATTGCCCTTGTCTTCTTGAGACGTAGTCCAAAAAAGTCCTCTGTCATGCGTACCATCTTCGTAGTTACTTATTGGCGTAGCGGTTGTACTGCGACCAAATGTTGTTCCGGTGTAGCCTGAACTGTATGGGGTTGTACCACGGCTGTCTTGATATTGCTGATGTTGATTTAAACTTACGGGGCGAGCATCTGCACTGGAAAAGTCAAGCATGTCGCCATAGGTGACATGACGTTCAGAAGGAGGTTGTGGTGAGCCAAAAGGAGGTTGCGACCCAGAAGACGCACCAAAAGGACGTTGCCGACCAAAACCACTCATATGGTTTCTATATTATATAAGTACCGTATATAATATATATTTACACCCTTGAAGATTTAAAACGCCGTTTTTGACGGCAAAAAATAAATGTAAAAATAAAAATATATATATATATATATATAGTAGTAGATGGCAACACGAAAATATCATAGAAAAACCAAGAAATCCAAACCCGATAAATCCAAGAAAAGAATTAGAAAAACTCGTTCAAAAAAACAAGGAGGCGCAAAAATGCCTTATGTAGGACCTTATTATGAAAACCCCAGCGCGAAATTATGGGACGGCGTTTATAAAAATAATTATAAAAAGGTTGAAGAAGCATTTAAGGAAGGTGCTGATGTAAATATGAAACACGACAATGGAGTGTGGTTTTTATTAGTTGCATCAGGACATGGAAATGCAAGAACGGTTAATTTATTGCTTGAAAAAGGTATTGATGTAAATATAACAGACGTTTACGATTATAATAATAATAATACGGCTCTTTCAACAGCAGTGATAAATGCAAAATATGATGTCGTTGAATTATTACTTGAAAAGGGCGCTGATATAAACAAAGAGAATAACAATGGTGATACACCACTTATACACGCAATTAAATTTGAAGATTACGACATGGTTCAATTATTATTAGAACACCCAGATATTAATATTGAACTTGATCTTGATACAAACAAAGAACTTCGTCTGGCAGAAGAACTGACACCAGAGGATGAAGAACAAAATGGTATTCCTTATTTGATAGAAAACTACATAGAAACGAAAAATCAAATAAAAAAGCAAAAAGACGATAATATAGAAGAATTATCAAATTATACACGACCCAATATATCATCACTTAAAACTATGGCATATCATCCATCTCCAACTGATGTAGATACTATATTCAATCAACAACTTTTAGGTATGAATAGACCTTATGGAAAACTTGGCGGTAAAAGAACACGAAAGTCCCATGACATTTTAAATCTTCAAGGGTGTAAAGGTGATTGTGGTCTAGGATAACTATACCAGTTCGCACGATGATTTATTTAATATCTCTAAGCCAGTCTTCGGCGATCAGTCTCGCAGCGGGGGTATAATAGAATTCCAAAAGTTTCCGTAGTTCCGCCAGCGTCTCGAAGTCGAGGCGTTCATCAGATAAATCCGCATGACGGGTGGTGATACTCTCCCATGCATCTCTAAAGGACTGTAGATTTCGTTTCACTTGGGCTCGCGACATCTTGTTCAGTCCCGCGGGTTTCTTTTTCCACATACCTTTGTAGTCGGTAATGGGGTGGTCTTTGCGCTGTTTCAAGAGTTTGTTCGCATCCTTCTGGCCGTCCCTTTCCAGTAGGTCAAGTAACTTTTCCAGGTCTTCCGTCTCGATTGCGCTGCGAGCCACTCGTCATAGTCCTTGAGCCACTTTCTCCTTGGCCCCAGTTGTGGTAACTAGGTACTTTTTTTTCATCTGGTTAAGTTCTTTGACGGTTACCATGTCTGCGTCTGTGTATACACAGACATAGTAAAAAAACTGGAATATTCTTCCTTAATCATATCGTCCCTATAGTCTTAATATTCGCTCCATTTCTGTTCATTGAACGGGGAAACGATGATCTCATCGAGGCGTCCGCTCCATTCAGCGACCTTGTTGTCGAGCGCAACGTCTTCTGCTGTCTGTGGGTAAGGGACGGTGTTCATCATACGTTCCTCGTCTTCAGTGGTTATTGCTGGGCGTTGTCCGTAGCAGTTTGCACCGAAACGGACGTCTGGATTCGCGATGTATCCACCATTGATTCCGATGCGTCCGCGGTCGTGTTCGTGTCCTGGAATTTTCTGCAGAGTGTCGTATGTCCCCTTTTGTGTGGGGAAGAAGGCCATCTGTTCTGCGCTCCATCCATAGTTGCCCCATTCTGCGCCATTCTGATATGCGTTTTCTATTTGGTCGTATGTGGCGAGTTCGGATCCAAATGCCTTGCATACGGCGTCGGCGTCGGTGTAGTTGAACACGTTATCAGGAATGTTGAATACCTGATTGGTAGAGACGGGTGGTTGTGGTTGTGGCGTTGGTTCAACCTCTTGATTAAAGTCTAGGTCTATTTCTGGACCGGTTTGCATCGTTCCTCCGAAGATTTTGGTGGTGATGTCGTATCCGTAGTATGTTTCAAGAACATAGTACACCGCGTATACGCATGCGCATACGATGAGGATGCTGAGGAATAAGTATGTTCCTGAACCCACGCCAGTAGATGAACCAGATGTGGGAGTGGTGTCAAACGAACTAAAGTTGTCAGATCCGTTTCCTAAAGACGCATAGTATACAATACCCGCGACGGCTGCGATACATATGACAAAAACCGAAACGAACATTGGGTCGGTGAACACATTGGGTGGCATGGTAGACACAATATCATCAGTGTTCATGCCTTGAATCGAAGGAGGGGTTGTGGGGGTGGATGCACTATCAGCAGTGGTCATGCCTGGAATCGACGGAGGTGCAGATGCCATTTTATATCTAGGGCTGTCGGTACACTATCCGCATAGAATAATATACGCATATCGATTAGTATTTTAAGCGTATCTTCCCTTTTTTCGATAGAAAAGACAGTACACCATAGAGGTGATAATGGAGTTTGGGTTTGATATGGCGGTTATATTCGAGTCATCATATTCGTACCATTTTCCGTTAGCATTTTTGATAGATGCAGTATAGTGACCACCGAGTGTTGAACCAGAGTGATGATTACATACCCCATAGAGGTCGTATATACATGTTTCTTTTTGGTATCCTATTACGTATTTTCGCATGTCAAGGTTGGTTATGGGAAAAGACACCAGATTTTGACTTTTGCGACCAGTCGAATCGAACCGTTTTATATCGATCGCCATGATACTGGGCAGGCTCCAGTAGGTAAGGTTTTTGTCAACGTCTTCGTATTTTCCAGTTTCTTCGTTTTTTCGTCCATTCTCACCTTCCAATCGTTCTCCTGATACGTAATGGTCAAAGCATTCATATAAAGACGTTACTCTTTTTCCGGTATTTGGTAGAGAAAGATTTATAGTAAAAAAAGGCTCTGGAGTGTGAGATAGAACCTTTCCTGTTTTACATGATACGATTTGTGATATGTGCATTCCATAGAAAAGATTCCATATTTCTGAATATTCGGTGGAGTACATGGATTTTATCTGCGAAAAGACCTTTACTGCAGTTTTGTCAAGAGGTGTGCTAGTTTCACCGTTAATATTCATGGTTACTGGTCTAGAAACACTATTATGGAAGCAGTTAATAATAAACAACATGAACTCTGATATATCGTTTTGGCTGAACCCTGTAAATAGTTCAAGCCCCTTTACTTTAGCAACGCGTTGCATGGTATGAATAAACTTTCCTGGTTCAACTACACAGTTTTGTTTCCACATGATACATCGTAATGTATTCCATTCTGTCATAATTGTTGCATCATGAGATTTTTTAACGCGACTAAGAAACCCAGGCGTGTCTAATATATCATTAAGTTCGTATGTATGGGAGAGTATCTGCATACAACTATTTATAAAACAAGTATTTCCCATGTTTACAAGCCCTGTAAGGCCTTTTCCGGCGTAGTTACTGGGGTTATGTGGTGATATGTTTGACATAGTTACTATAGAAAGCGGTTAGATGATTGTATATAGATGAGAGCGTAATATATTTAAACCCTTTGTCGTGTCTGATTGTTATGATACTATGTTGTGGGAATTAGGATTAGTTTTCATTTTCCCCACATCGTTGACATCTGAAATATTGTGAAAATCATAGTAATATAAACATATGTTTGGTATATGTATATCACTATTCTAACATGTCTTCAAACATGTTCGAAAATGAGAGATGGCAGTTAATTGATCATTATATATCGATGATTCAAAATCTCAATACACAATCTCAACAGATTTATACAACCCAGAACGAAGCATATGTAAAGTTGTCAGAACTTATGCAGACTGCTCGTACCCCACAAGTGCCGACATGGACCCGCATACGTCCACCTTCGATAAACCATGCAAGTTCTCGTATTAATACCCACCGTGTGAATACGTCTATGTCATCGCGGCGTCGGTTACGTGATCCAGAGACCAATAGACAAGGAGAACCCAATGAACCTTCACATAGTTCGCATTCTCGAGAGGTCAATTCACGTCCCCATCCTGAACCAACCTCTGGGGAATCGTCTCGAAATGTAACGGAAGAACAAGGCGTAGATTTAGACGAAGAAAGAACACGTCAAAGAATGTCGAGAACACCCCCCATCCCCCCCCCCACTCCCAGAGTAAGAACAACCCCAACTGAGCGACTTACTTCCGAAATGGGTTCCAATTTCTTATTTGGTCCATCTGTAATCGGAACACTTGGATCACTTGGAACCCCATCTAATACATCCACTATTCCAATTAATTCTAATATCAGTCCATTTAATAATATTGTCCGTGAATTTCAGTGGACCCAACCACAAGAGCATACGTATCCGTTTAATTTTATGAATAATGTCCCAGTTTTTCCTACCTCTGAAGAGATTTCTGCCGCGACTCGTATTATTCGGTTTGATACGGTTGAAAATCCCAAAAATACCCGATGTCCTATTACACTTGTTCCATTTAACCCTTCAGATACTGTTATACAGGTCGTTCATTGCGGTCATATATTTGACATTGTGTATTTGAATGGCTGGTTTCGCGACAATGTGCGATGCCCAGTATGTCGTCATGATATACGCGAAACAGATGTAGGAGATGACAGTCATTCAACATTAGCACCTGATGAATTTATAGATAATGGAAATGAGACTGACCCCGATATGCCAGAATTACTTTCACCCAATGAAACACTCTCACACGATACACCATCTGAAGAACATGCGCCACCAGTTAGAAACTTACCTATATTAGAGGAGGATACGTTACATGGTTTCGCCGGGTCGGGGAACCAACCTGCATTCGCCGGGTCGGGGAACCAACCTGCATTCGACGGGTCGGGTAACCAACCTGCATTCGACGGGTCTATCAATATCACCCCACTTTGGGGGTTTACTCAATCGACGAGTAGTACTTCTGGCACCGACAGCGGCGACCAAATACCTCGAATTTTTTCTGATATACAAAATGCAATAGCAACCCAAGGAATAGATATGCTTTCAAGTGTTATCAATCAAACTATACGCGAAACGTTTCCTCCGCCACCCAACACATCACAAACTACACCTGAACCCATGAACCCTGCACCCACAAACCCTGATAACAACGATGCTCCAAATGGGTCTTCATAGTCTTTGTGTAGAGGAGGTCTGACTGTATTTTTACTACATAATCACATATTGCGAGTTATGTAGTATTCAAATGTATTTTGGTATTCCTATGCCACGCGTTGGATTACGTAGTTTTCACCGCGTTTTTCCTCAATCGCCATGAGGCGTGGTTCTGCAATCTCTCCATCGAGTGCCTGATAGTAACTTTCTACGTCATACATATTTGCAGTGTTTACGTCCATTTGACGACGGATATATCTATTACCCATGTCATCCGAATACAGTTCTCCTTTCCATTTGATTTTCTCTTGGTTCTGGAACTGAACATCGTCTGGTGGTTGGTTTGCAATGTTGGGTATAAAAGAGATCTCAGTGTCGCGCGGTTCGCCATATTGTACGCACTGTATCTGTTCTGCGTTTCCACGTTTTGTATATGTTGCACAGTCGATAGATGCTTCTTTGATAAGACGCGTAAACCCAGTGATGATACGTTCCTTGATGTTTGATATTTCGAATAATGCTTCGTCACTTGTGACCACTCGAAAATCCGTGTCCGGTTTGTCTGGATGTATTTGGTACTTTTCTTTGCTCTTGTCGCGCAATTTCAGATCCTTTGTTGCGATTGTGTTTAATTGTTCGTCGGTGATGGTCATGAGATAGATAAAGACGCGTACGTCTTGCATCTCCACGGGAAGCGCCTTGTGACTACATATACGACGGGCTCTTCCAATGATCTGATCTTTTCTCGTTGGATGCCAGTAGGGTTCCATGATATGGACGAAACGTGTGCTGCGCAAATTAATACCCTCTGATCCCGATGCAGTGATCATGAGTACTTTAATGATTTCACCCATGTGATTGTTGTGGGCGATGTCGCGCAATGTCTGGGTGATAGGAAGGTTTGGGTTCCAGTCACTGTTGTATATGTTACGTATCATTTCCTTTTCTTCGTCACTTTCAGTACCCGTGTAAAGTGCGTAGGTAGGCTTACCTCTGTCTGCGTCCGCAATGTTGAGATACCATATCCCATCCAAACCCTTTTTGATTTTGAACTGCGTGAACCCCTTGTAGTCCAGCATGAGCTTGAATAATCCAATCCCCTCAAGTGTGCGAAACTGTGAATAAACAAGATGTAATCCAGCATGTTCTACATCGATGATGTTGTCGTACATATGTAAGAACTTGGGGGAATACTTCTGAAGACCTTCAGTAGAAAATACGTCTTTTCCGTCATCGGTTATATGTTTAAGTGCGCTTGCAATGCGCTGCGGATATGTAGCGTCTGCACCCTTTTCCATGATTTCATCTCCTTCTACCTCGTCTCCTGCGTTGCCTCGAAGTTCGTTTGTCCCCTTTTTATTCCCCTCTCCAACTGTTTTTGTATAGGAGTCGTCTATACTGTTATCGCTGGGCAAGGGGCGGCCAGGCGGCATTGGCATGACAAAGTTGCAATATAGACGTGAGAATATACGGTATGTGGATGATGGCTCATCGTATAATCCGTCTGTATTTTTTTTTGTTGGTTTTTTCTTTCTGAGCTCTTCTTTGCGCTCCGCGGAGCGCACTGTTTCGTATAGTCCTAATTGATAGTCGCTCATAGGTATTTTCACGACAATATAATCGGTGAGCGGGTTGTATCTGGGTAAAAGACCCTCTTGAGCGCTTCGGAAATAGGAGGTGAGTCCTAATATGCGTTTTTTGAATAGTTCTGGGTTGTTTACCTGGTCGTTTTCTCCAATAAACATTTGATTGAAAGTATCCATGTCGTCTGGGAACGACTTGAACAGTTTAACTTTGGTTTTTCCGCGGTTCACTGGAATGCCTCCATTTTCTAGGGTAGTGACGACACGATCACGGAACTCAATATCAGTGAGTGGGGGTCTATCTGGGTCTGGGTGTACGCTGGTAGTGTCACCTGATATAAAGCCAAATGGGTTGCGTGTCACAGTGAGAACTTCAGTTTTCGCATATTCAAAGTAGTCCATGTGTTTCTCGGTTGAGAATAGTTTGGTGATCTTCTCGGCAGTAGTTTTGTAGGCTTGTCCAGGTTTTAACTGAAAGTTCCACGTCTTGATGTATCCACGTAATATATTGAAGAGGATACCAAGTTCGTTGGGATAGTTGATCATAGGGGTTCCTGTGAGCATAACTATACGTACATCTTGCGCAGAGAGAAGCATTTCGTATAAAACAAGGGAAAGTGCAATGGGATGTGATTCTACTTTTCCATCTGCATCATGAACCACGTCCTTTTCCTTCTTGTGTTTGTTTGCAATACGACTAATAAAATTATGTACCTCGTCGATTACCACAACAGAATGACTAAATATATTGGTTTCAAAGTCGTTGCTGATAGCACGCATATGATCGCGGGTAATACCATTGTAATTGAGAAAGTTGTACTTGCTACGTATCATGTCGTCGATTTGTTCATCCAGAAGCATGACTTGGTTTGACGTTAATGTCTCAATGTTAGATGGTTTTGTAGCATCAACAAGCCAGACACCTTTACGCTTTTTGACATAGGACGCTGATACTCCAATTGCTGCAGCGCCTACTTCGACCTCATCTGCACGACTCTTATTAAGTGGTGTCCAGGTCCAATGCTGTTCGCGTTTAAATAGAATATCGCCACACTTTTTGATTTCTTCTATGTAATTACGCTGTAGTGACGCAGGGGTCATGATAATAATTCGTTTTGTACTTTTCATACCTTCTGCAATAGCGATAGATGAACATGTCTTTCCTGAACCAAGACCGTGATAAAGAAGCAGACCGCGGTAGGGTGTATGTAGACTGAGATAGTCTCGCACCACCTTTTGATGAATCAGTAATTTGAACTCTGGTCCTTCGCTTTTACCGCTGTCCATATCATCACATGTTAGCGCTACTGCTTCGTTGACCACTTCATCACGATATTCAGAAAAGTAGGAGTTGACAAAGTTTACGAACTTTGTTCGATTGTTCATGAAGTATTCTGGAGCGCGCATGAGATGGGTATCTGTTTTGCGGGCAGGAACGAAGGTGGTTGGGGATTTTTCTAGATTTTCCCAGGCATGACGCTTGGAACGAACCGAACCAGTAGGTGGCTTTTCTGTAGCGCGTTCTTGTATTTCTCCATCTTTATCATTATCATCGCTTTCTAGGCGGGATACTTGAGAGACCCTTACTTTCAGGTTCTTTTTCTTGGGAATCTCTGACGGCCATGCAACTGATTCGGCAATCATGGCCCGAGTGCGATCCGCTTGGTCATCTTCTTGGAATACACGAACGATGCCTGCGCGGCGTAATTTTTCCATGAGTTCGTCGCGATCAATATCCATGAGTTCGATAGCTCCAGTGGTTTGTAAAGTAATGCTAGGGCCTTCTACAGAAAATGCTTTGGTAATTGGAACATTAATTATAACTGGCACACGTTCACTGCGTGAGAGAAGTGTAGGCTTTACTCGTAAGTTGTCTTTTATGGTCTTTAATGACATATTTGGTTCCACTCGATAGACTACTGTACACTTTGCACATATAATGTTTTGCGGTGCGTGCCGCTTATGCATTTTTATTGGGCTAAAGAATATGTTCCTAATAAAAATAAAATGTATATGATGACAATGATTATGCACCAATCGTTCGAACCGTACGATTATTGCGGTTCATGATTTTATCGAATACTGACATAATTTTGCGTTTCTCAGAACCATTTTTCATATTGTAAATCTTAGCTGCGATATTCTCTGGATGTAATGTTTCACAGATTAGATTGTTAATCACCATCTTATCGTGTTGTTTCAAAAGAACATTGTATAAGGTTTCGCCATTGTAATCAACAATGGTGACATTTTCACACATATCAACAATATTACGAGCTTTGAACATGTTACCTTTGTACAATACCTTGTGTTCTTTACTGCAAAGAGTTTGTTGGGAAGGAACATTCTTGCCTAGACTATCTTTTTCAAAGCAAACAATGTGCTTTTGAAGAGGTCTTGATTGTGTGATGGCAACAATTTCTTTACCATAAATAGTATGTTGACCAGGACTAAGCTTTTCAATATTAACTTTTCCTAAGTTAGTAGTTACTGGTGTTCCTTTGGGAAAGCAAGTTGGTGTTGGTGGCACATAATTAAAAAACGCATGAGTGGGTGTAGCACCTATAACATATGCATTCATCATTCCGGAATTATAAAACATATTAGTAAAATCAGTCACACTTGAGGTGTTCCATGACCTGATGTCTTGGTTGAAATCAACCGCATTCATGAACATACTATTAAATTTAGTCACACTTGAGGTGTCCCATGACCCGATGTCTTGGTTAAAACTATGAGTACCTCCGTATTTAAAAAACATGTTCTTCATGCTCGTCACCTGTGACACATCCCATGCACCTATGTCCTGGTTGAATGCCTCGCAACCACTGAACATCAGTTCCATATCCGTCACATTCGAGACGTCCCATTGCCCGATAGTTGCACTACCATTATTGTTGAACACTCGCTGGTCCGTGAACATGTGTCCCATCTTCGTGACGCTACTCACATCCCATGCACCGATGTCTTGGTTAAAGGCGGTGGCACCCCTGAACATGTAGTTCATGTTCTCCACCTTGGACACATTCCATGACCCGATGTTTTGGCCAACAAAAGCACTAGCACCCATGAATACCATTTGCATATTCGTCACATTCGAGACGTCCCAATTAGATATATCCTCATTGAACGTTTGCTTATAGTAAAAAAGCTGCTTCATACTAGTAACAGCACTTGTGTCCCATGCACTAATATGTCCGTAGGTGGCTTGAGCAGCGACAGCGTCAGCTATCCATTCATTAACGGCAGTTTGGATATTGCCTTGTGTGATCGCGGTGGGCATGTTATACTATAAGTTATACTATAAGTATATATATTAAAAATAAAATATATAATGACAATATGATATTTTTCTAATTATGCATCAACTTTTTGAATAACCGCCTGGCAAGCAACCTGTTCAGCCTTTTTCTTAATTTTATGTGTGGCTTCGCCAAGGAATACTAAAACTCGTCGTTCATTTGGATCCATAGTATTTAAGTGTGTTGAAATAGCGGTAAAACTGCCAAACTTTTCATATGGGTCTGCTTTCGCCATATCCATGTTATATATTTGTTCACCTACGCATAGGAATACTCCCATACGGTATCCTTCTTCCTCCGTGACTTCTAATTCTACATAATGTGGTGTAACTTTGAACTCCTTCTGGATTTTCACTTGTAGGATGTTTTTGTAGTTGTCATCGTTCTTAATGAGTTCAACCCAGTCGACATGGCGTTCGAATACGGCTTCTACGAACTTCTGAGCCATTTGAAATCCAGGGCCAGTTGTGAATACGTTCTGAAACCAACCATTTTCATCTGAGATGGAAATCTTATTAAAGTCTAGGAATAATGCACCAATAAAGGATTCAAATAGACAACCTAATTTTTTTAGATTTGTGCGTGTCTTTTTTTCTTCTGCATTTCGTGATAAAATCAACCATTTATGTAGACGCATATCGTATGCAATACGTCCAATTGCCTCATTCTTTACCATGGCAATTTTCTTTTCAGTCATAAATCCTTCATTTTCTTTAGGAAATCGTTTGTATAGTGCGTATTTTGCAACCAGTTCAAGAACACCATCACCAAGGAATTCTTGACGTTCATTTGACTTTGTCTTAAGAGGTAGACAGTCTACAGGTCGTTCTACTACCACAATATTTTGCTCAGCGTTTTCAATGTGCGGGCGACGCGTATAAGAGCGGTGAACGAAGGCGCGCTTGTAAAGGTCTAGATTATTAACAACCCCTGGAACACCATAATCGATGAGAATAGTCTGCACCTCTTTCAGGGTAATTTCCTTGTTTAGCGAATTGTACGGGTTGAATATCAGGGTGTCTCCTTGGCGGTCCACGTCGTCGTCGTTGATGATCTGTTTCATTTCCTCACTGCTTTTTGTGGATGAACCATATGTAACGGCGTCTACAAAACTCATATTGTAGGATAAACGATACTAAGGTGCTTGCGATATATTATCCAGATTACTAAACAAGATTATTTCAATTTTTATAAAACCCTATACTATAACTATGCCCAACCGTGCCGCAGCCAATACTGGAAGAATTATCAACAGAACGACCGCGAGTGGAGGATCTGCAGGAGGCGACGGCAAACAAGGTCTTGTACGCTTTAGCAATTGGTCTATGGTCAACAATGGATTTATGCTATCACGTGTCGGTGCGCCGGGATGCTGCGCCACACCATTGAACTCGTCTGTCACTCCTACTAACTCATCTAATTCATCGCAAACATATGTTTAAACCCTTGAATATTGTCAATCGTCCATTACTCGTGGATAAAATATACGTAAAATGTATACAATCATGTCCATCATTTATAGTCAAATCGTTGTATACATTTTAATAGTAATCGTTACAAGCGCCCTTGTGGGGTTCTTAAGCGAACGCCCAACACCACAAGACATTGAAGGATTTACTGGAACAGACGAGAATATTGAGGCACTCAACGGAGAAATGAGTGAAAAAGTCTCTAATATGGAGGACAGCTTACATGTAATCAAATACAAAAAGGACTATGAAAATACAATTACATATGGCAAAGACTACTTTAATTCTATGAAGATTGCTTCTCTATTCGACTTTAGTACGATTGTCAAGGACCAGAAAGACAAGGAGAAAACAGAAAAATCATTTATTGACCTCGCTAAGAAACTTGGCGCACTACACGAAGGCGCTCAAGCGCTACAAAACACGCAACTATAGTGACATATCCAGACTACCATATACGATGTTATTCAAAAAATATAATGGCTGGATAATATATCATACAACGCATGCAAACTATTCTCAAAATATCATTACTATTTATCGCTGTTATGCTGGTTCTATATCTTGTATTCACCTACCTGGATTTGGAGGCAGTATATGTAAATGATATTCTTAATAACAGCACATTAGGTGTAGAAGGCTTCACTGGCACTCCAAGTAACGCTCCAAAGTTAGCAGATGACATCGAAACATTAACCAACAAGATTGAAGACTCCTTACAGGTTCCCAAATACCGAAAAGATTATGAAAAACTTCTCGTTAAAACAGACGAGTTGTTCGAACTGCTAAAGTTAGATGCGCTGGCAGAAATGAAAAATGTAAAAATGGATGACGATAAACGCATAGTGGAGACTGCAGAGAAAATCCGCCTCTTTGAAGAGGCGCGCAAATCTCTTGAATCTGCATTGGCTTATATTGACACTAAGTAAGCAATTCATACAATTGTAAAATAGGAACAGTATTGTTCATTCCTATTTTACTTTACACTATCGACCTACATATTTGTTCGGGTACGTCCAGCGTACGCACCAGATTCAATAAGTGAGTTGGTATAATCCTTTCCACCCCATGACGCATCCATCGCGCTAGGGCTTTTATCTAATGCCTTTTGTTTAGCGAGTTGTTCGTCCATTGGTGTAACGGTACCTTGATAGAACGCGCTTTGTGTCATGCCTTGAAGTTCATCTTTATTGGCAGGTGGGCCTGCACTCACATACCCCATTGATTCTGGTCCAGTATTTAGGGCGCGTTCGCCTGTGATAGACCCACCACCCTCTTTAAAATAGGGAGCATCATTCACGCCGTTCATTTGTGTCAGATCGGGAGGATTGTGTCCAGGAAGACTTGGCGCTAAACCACCTTGGGGGTCCTCTATGTCGGGACGTACACGGTATTCCGTACCTCCTTGCGCGTTATGCGTGTTTTGCAGATATAATACAGGACAGGTTATGCCTTTACTGCGCTGCCACTTTGTAAACTCCACATAATCCTCTAAGTTGTCGAATACAAGAGGGTTCACGCCAGGAACCGTTTCTAATTTAGATGCAAATAATACAATCTTTCCGTCTTTTTGGATAAGCACATCGGGGCAAGTAGGTCCTCTAGATTGACTACCTTCAAATGTTTCAGTGATTTTTTTGCTAGTCATAGTCATACAATAATATGCCCCGAGCATGATGATAATGATTACGACGAGTATACGTAGAATGGGAGTCATAATATAGGCGTGTCTATATTATCGCGGTATAATATTTTTTAAAGACCTAGTGTATAGGCAAGTACGTACCATGTCCGATCACAGTCCCGAGTTCATTAACTCAGAATTTACAGTGAGCACGAACGACGCCGACAAGGTCGCGACCGTAAAGGCCGCGCTCGCCGCGGACACCCACGTATTTGTATTCATCTACATGGACGGATGTGGGCACTGCATGGACGCTGAGGCCGCGTGGGTCGAGTTCACAGAGGAGGTCAACGACGACGAACATCCAAATGCTGAGGCGTTCGCAATATCTAACACTATGATGAAAGAGTTTGGAACCGCATTAGGCGATGCAGACGTAACTGGGTTTCCCACATTCCGACATGTTCATACTGGTGATGCAACCGACTACAATGGTGGCCGTTCTAGTGATGAACTCATCGCCTGGATGGAAGATGTGACACCTTTATCTTCACCTTCATATTTAGGTACAACAAATAGACCAAAAAAAACAAAAAAGGCTCGTAAGAATACCCATCAAAATACCCGACGTAAACATAGCACCAGGAGTAGAAATAGTCCGTTAGAAAATATTCCGTTAGGTCCGTTAGAAATGACATCAAACATGCCACCACCCGTCCCCATATATGAACCGCAAGACGGTGTGGGTGGAGGGCGCCGAAATAAGGGTAGCAGAAAACGGCACAAGACGCACAAAGCACGTAAGACGCACAAAGCACGTAAGACGCGCAAAGCACGCAAGACGCGCAAGACGCGCAATACGAAACGACGTAAATAATACCGCCAAAATTGAATAGAGCCAGCCCATTATGTACCTACATATCAATCAACTATTGCTATAGCAAACAGATACATAATGGACTACGATTTTAGAATCTTTGACTTTCACCTCTACAACAAGGCTGCAGATCAAGAGAGCAGCGATGATGATTCATCGGGTGATGGATACAAAAAAAAATCTCCAACCAAAAACTTATTCACTGTTCAGATGTTCGGTAAGAACGAAGCAGGGGAATCATGTTCTATCACTGTAGGTGACTTCAAACCCTTCTTCTATGTGAAAGTTGGTGACAACTGGGGTGAGGGAGAAAAGATGTCTTTCATATCTGCAATGAAACATAAACTAGGAACATATCATCAAGACAACTTAATTTCATGCGACATCGTACATCACAAAAAATTATACGAGTTCGATGACGGCAAGAAGAACACCTTCCTCTTGTGCAAGTTTGAGAACCTGCAAGCACTGAACAAAATGAAGAACCTGTGGTACGACTCTGAACGTCGTCTCTTGGTGGGGGGGTTCTACATATCCATTCTAGGCCGTCCCACAAAGACTGAAATATACGAATCATTCATCCCACCCCTCCTACGATTCTTTCATATTCGCAACATCAGTCCATCTGGATGGATACGCATGCCGCGCAACAAAACGCACTGTGTGCCCGAAAGTTTACATGAGACCACATGCGACCACGAGTTTGAAATTATGTATGTAGATATTGAACCGTTACATGAGAAGGAAGACAGAGTTCCGCTCAAGATACTAAGTTTTGATATTGAAGCGAGTAGTAGTCATGGAGATTTCCCTGTACCCGTCAAGGGATACAAGAAACTCGCCACCAACGTAGTGGATCTATACGGTGAACCTGGAGAATTATCTTCGCTCAGTGCCACAGATGTAATACGCTGTGCGACACGGGCTGCATTTGGGTTCTCGATTGAATCAGGAAACGACATAACCGATACTGCATTTAGATACGGGGTCGACCTCATCTACACCAAGGGGAAAAAGCCTACCGCCAAAAAAATAACCACCGCACTCGAAAAGGTACTTGCACACCATATCGAAGATATTACAAATGCAGATAAAATACATGCAAATAGCATTGAAGCCGCATTCGGTCGCGGTTATGGTGGCGGCGAAGACACTGGCGCCACGAACGACGCCGAAGACGGAGGCGAATGGTCGGCGCCATCACGTAGTTTCGCCGTAAAAAAGGCAGGAGCCAAAACAGGCGACAACCCTAGTTCGATCGCCGACCTACTCGCCTCTGGTGCCGCGCGCGACACGAAACTATCAAATCTCCTCCTCCTCTTCGACATGTACCTTCCCGCGGTCGAAGGCGACAAAGTCACCTTCATCGGTTCTACTCTACAGGAATACGGAGATGCAGCACCGTATTACAACCACTGTATCGCACTAGGCACATGCGACGACATAGATATGGAGGACACAGAGATTGAATGTTATAAGACGGAGAGTGAAGTATTGCTGGCATGGCGCGACTTTGTTGTGCGTGAAGACCCAGACATCATCATCGGTTACAATATATTTGGATTTGATTACAACTTCATGTTCTTGCGCGCGCGCGAACTAAAGTGCGCGCCAGCGTTCCTAGAGATGTCAAAAATCAAAGACCATCTGTGCGGAACCATCGATAAGGAGACAGGCCAGTACGACATCGAACACAGTAACATCACTATCGCAAGCGGCACCCATGAACTGGGATACATCAAGATGCCTGGACGCATCCAACTGGATTTATATAATCACTTCCGCCGCGAGGAGAACCTGGTCTCCTACAAGTTGGACTACGTTGCGGGACACTTCATCGGCGACTACGTTTCCGACGTGGCGCATTCGACCTCGGTGGTCGAGACAACCGTAAAGACCAAGAACATGGCAGGTCTTCTGGTGGGAAGTTATGTGCATTTCGAGGAGATTGGTCACTCTACCGACTACTACGATGGCGGTGCAAAATTTCAAGTAACACATATTGATAATGATGCTAAAAGTTTCACCGTTTCGGCGCACGTGACACCCGACCAAGCAAAGAAGGTGCGATGGGCTCTGGCTAAAGATGATGTAACTCCCAAAGACATCTTCCGTCTTACTAATGAGGGTTCTGCCGAACGCGCAATCGTCGCCAAATACTGTATTCAGGATTGTAATCTGGTTCAGTACCTACTGACCAAGGTGGATGCATTAACTGGTATGATTGAGATGGCCAATATTTGTAGTGTTCCTATCAACTTCCTAATCTTGCGTGGTCAGGGCATCAAACTCACGAGTTACGTGGGTAAGAAATGCAGGGAAAAAGACACACTCATTCCCGACATCGAAAAGAAGGAGAACGACGGCGGATACGAAGGTGCTATTGTATTGGATCCAAAGAGCGACCTCTACATGGACAACCCAGTGGCCTGTGTGGATTACGCGTCGCTATATCCATCATCCATGATTAGCGAGAACCTGTCACACGACAGCAAAGTATGGACGCGCGAATACAACTTGGATGGAAAACTCATCGAGGAGACTGGTAAAACGGGCGACAACGGTGAGTTCATCTACGACAATCTTCCAGGCTATTCCTATGTGGATATTGACTACGACACCTACAAGTACGCTCGTAAATCCCCAAGTGCAGCCGCAACCAAAACGAAGTGTGGAAGCAAAACGTGTCGCTTCGCACAGTTCCCCGACGGAAAACGCGCCATCATGCCTTCCATCCTCGAGGAGTTGCTCAAAGCGCGTAAGGCAACTCGCAAACTTATTCCACAACAAACAGACGACTTCATGAAGAGCGTTCTTGATAAGCGTCAGTTGGCCTACAAACTGACGGCCAACTCGCTATATGGTCAATGTGGCGCACGCACAAGCACGTTTTACGAAAAAGACGTTGCAGCCTCGACCACAGCCACGGGGCGCAAGTTGCTCACATATGCGAAACGGGTGATTGAAGAGGTGTATGGGGATGCGGTGATGGATACACTCAATCACGGCAAGGTTCGCACTAAGGCGGAGTATGTTTATGGAGACAGCGTCGCAAATTACACACCTGTTCAAATACGTGTTAGAGGTGAGATGGGTATTTGTACAATATCCGATCTAGTTGAACTGTATGGAGATACAAATGGGTGGTCAGTATGTAGAGAAGAGGGAAAACAAGATAAGGAATTTTGCGAACTAGTCGATGTAGAGTCTTGGACAGAGACAGGTTGGACGGCGCTGCATCGTGTGATACGTCATCGACTGGCACCACATAAGAAGATGATGCGGGTATTGACACATACTGGTGTGGTAGATGTAACTGATGATCACTCCCTGCTGTTGAGTGATGGAACTGAAGTATCTCCGAAAGATATTGATGTTGGAACTAAGTGTTTGCATCGTACAGTGGAATATAATAAATCTACTCTACAAATGAAATCTGATACATCATCAGTATTATCATCTACAACACAATTAGGTGCTAGTCAATTGTGGTATGATGCAATTAGAAGTGGGCATTATGTATCTATTGATGTACAATCTACTGGGTCGGATGACATTTATATAATTAACACAACAGAAACATGTACATCATCATGTCCCGACGCAGTGAAAAAGATACATGATTTACCCGATTATGGAGATGAGTATGTGTATGACCTAACAACGGATAATCATCACTTTGCGGCTGGTGTTGGAAACATGATTGTGCATAACACGGACAGTGTATTCTTCACCTTCAACCTAGAAAATCTAGACGGAAAACCCATCCGCGGCAAGCAGGCGCTGGAGATCACCATCGAACTTTCCCAGGAGGCGGGCGCGTTGGCGTCCAAGTTCCTCAAGAAGCCTCACGACCTGGAGTATGAGAAGACGTTCATGCCCTTCTGTCTGTTGTCCAAGAAACGATATGTGGGTATGTTGTACGAACACGACCCGAACAAGGGCAATCGCAAAGAGATGGGTATTGTCTTGAAGCGTCGCGACAACGCGCCGATCGTGAAGGACATATATGGCGGCATCATCGATATTCTGATGAAGGAAGGTGATAATCTCAAGCCAGCGATTGATTTCCTGAAGGAGAGCGTCCAGAACTTGGTGGACGAGAAGTATCCCATGGACAAACTGATTATCAGCAAGTCTGTCCGGTCTGACTACAAGAACCCGAAGCAGATTGCGCACAAGGTGCTCGCGGATAGGATAACGGCGCGCGACCCAGGCAACAAACCGGCGTCGGGGGATCGCATTCCATACGTGTATATCCACAACCCGACGCGCGGTGCGCTGCAAGGCGACAAGATAGAGACGCCCACATATATTATCGAAAACAATCTGAAGATCGACTACGCGCACTACATCACGAACCAAGTGATGAAACCCGTGCAGCAGGTGTTCGCTCTGGTATTGGAGAAAATATGGATGATGCAAAACAAGCGGGCAAAACTGACCCGGTTCCGCGCGGACGTGGCATCGCTAAAACAGAGCGCGCCGCCAGACAAGTTCCAAGACAGACTGGATGCGCTCCGATGTAGGGAAATCAAGACATTGCTGTTCGATACGTATATACACAAGGCGAACAACCAGAAGCAGGGGTTTAATGAGATGACGTCTTATTTTGGGAAGTTGTAATTATAATGTAGGATATAACATGTATTTTTGTTATAAAAAAACCTTTACTAATAGTATAACGGACGATGACGGATTTTACGCCTTTAGTGACTGCTGGATTTCTAAGTTCTGTAGCCATTGGAACGCCCGTGAAGGTTAAGATGGTAGTAGTCGGATGGCCATCATGGTATGATTCCGGTTGGCAGATTAAGGAAGCGACTACTGGTCTTGTTGTCGCGAGTGATAGAAGTGGCTTCTCCGGTTCATCCGGCGACTGGTGGTCTTCGGGTTATTCTAATACAATAACTATATCGGGTGGAACAGCAGGCTATACTGGAGATTATATATGGGAAGGGATGCATTATTGGTCCAGTTATTGGATTAATAAAGGTTCTTACGCCTTAGAAATATATACTATAGACGCGAATGATGTCGAGAGTTTAAGATTAACGGCTACTAGCGATCATAATATAACTATATCAGAATCTGGCGCGGTTTATACGTTTTCATCTACTCTTACCCAAGCAACTCTCGCAGCTATGATTGCAACGTCTCCTGGATATACTATTCAAGCGTTGGTTGCATACGGATTCTTTACAAACGCAAATGTGAAAGCAGTGTTTCCAGGGAGTTCTGGTGCAGCATCTTTAGCGACGTCAACTTATGGGTCACAAACACCCGAACAACTGGTCATGTTCGGATATACAACAACAGAAATAACAGATGCAGGGATTTCAATGTGGGTGCAACAAGGCCAAGACATCGACGGCGAGGCAGTCAGCGACCAGTCAGGCTGGTCCGTGTCATTAAGCAACGACGGCACCATCGTCGCGATCGGGGCGCCTTATCATGGCAACAGAACAGGTTACGTGCGCATCTACCAGAACACAGGTTTAAATGGAGACTGGACACAGGTAGGAGCCGACATCGACGGCGAGGCCGCGGACGACCATTCAGGATATTCCGTGTCATTAAGCAGCGACGGCTCCGTCGTCGCCATCGGGGCGCCTTATAATGACGCCACCGGAACCAGTGCAGGTCACGTGCGCATCTACCAGAACGTGAGTGGAACATGGACTAAGGTAGGTGCAGACATCGACGGCGAGGCTCAGTGGGATGCAGCAGGAGGTTCCGTGTCATTAAGCAGCGACGGCACCATCGTCGCGATCGGGGCGATTGGTAATGACGACGCCGGCATGACTGCAGGTCACGTGCGCGTGTACAAATACAATGGTACTGCCTGGGACAAACAAGGCCAAGACATCGACGGCGAGGCCGCGGACGACCAGTCAGGCAAAACCGTGTCATTAAGCAACGACGGCACCATCGTCGCGATCGGGGCGTTTTTTAATGACGGCACCGGAACCAACGCCGGGCACGTGCGCGTGTACAAATACAATGGTACTGCCTGGGACAAACAAGGCCAAGACATCGGCGGCGAGGCTGCAAACGATAATTCAGGATATTCCGTGTCATTAAGCAGCGACGGCACCATCGTCGCGATCGGGGCGAATTATAATGACGGCAACGGCCCCGCCGCCGGGCACGTGCGCGTGTACAAATACAATGGTGCTACCTGGGTGCAACAAGGCCAAGACATCGACGGCGAGGCTACAATCGACACGTCAGGAGGTTCCGTGTCATTAAGCAGCGACGGCACCATCGTCGCGATCGGAGCGATATTTAATGACGGCACCGGAAGCGATGCAGGGCACGTGCGCGTGTACAAATACAATGGTACTGCCTGGGTCAAACAAGGCCTAGACATCGACGGCGGGGCTGCAAACGATTGGTCAGGATGGGCCGTGTCATTAAGCAGCGACGGCTCCGTCGTCGCCATCGGAGCGAGGATGCGATCGGGGCAGCACGTTCAAACCGATGCAGGGCAAGTGCGCGTGTACTACAATCCCGTCGCTGCTGCCGCCGCCGGCGCCGCCGCCGCCGCCGCCGCCGCCGCCGTCGAATCCGTTAAAGAAAACTTAGTCTTTACCTCCAAACTTACATCTGTGGGTATTACCAGCCCAGGGACTATCACCACTGCATCTGCCGCATCGAGTGATCCAAATGTAGATTACAGAGCGACAATCACTCTTCCAAATGCAACCCTTGCTAGCATCACCGACAAACCAGGACTCATTGCTACGGTTACCACCTTGTACGCAGCCGCACACGGTGTGGCTGAAAATAGGCTCCTCGTCACGTTAAGTGCTGGCTCTGTTGTGATCAATATCGACCTTTTGACCGATGGGTTTTACATGCCAACGTGCTTCCCAGCAGGCACACCCGTTCAAACCGATCAGGGTGAATTGGCTATCGAGAAGTTGATGCCTGGCGTTCACACTGTTTGCGGCAAGACTATTGTTGCAATGATTCAAACCACGCCTCTACAAAAGCACATCGTGTGTTTCGAGAAGAACAGCCTCGGCAGGAACGTTCCTTCCAAACAAACCCTTTGTAGCAAGGAACACAAGGTCTTTTACAATGGTGAGATGATCAAGGCTCGCGACCTCGTAGAGAGATGCAATGGCGTAACCATGATTGATTACACCGGTGAAACCCTGTTCAACGTTCTCTTGGTGAAACATGGTAAAATGGAGATCAACAACATGATCTGCGAGACATTGCATCCCAAGAACATCGCAGCGAAGATCGCTAGGATGAAGGAGGGTAGAGAGAAGCGCGAGATCGTTCAGGCATTGGGAAAGGCGCTCATATCGAACAATATTCCCTCTTACCGAAAATTGGAAGCTTCGTTGAAGTGATTGTAATCTTTTCGTTTAGTCTGTTATGTAAATAGTATTTCATGTTACAAATACTATTTAAAATTGGCGTCGCTCAAACAAAGTGTGTTGCCAGACAAGTTCCAAGATCGACTGGATTCGCTCCGGTGTCGGGAGATAAAGGCGTTGCTGTTCGATTCGTATATCCACAAGGCGAACAACCAGAAGCAGGGGTTTAATGAGATGACGTCTTATTTCGGGAAGTTGTAAATATTGTAATGTAGAATACGAATAATAATATATTTTTGTTATACAAAATAATGACCCGCACAGAATGCCGTGCGGGTCATTTTAGTTATCCATGATCTGGACTGGAGAAGTGGGGCATCGATCCCCATACCTCTCGTATGCGAAACGAGTGCTCTACCATTTGAGCTACATCCCCTGAACCTACCCACTATACACACAGCAAAAAATATCCATTATGTAACGCGACTAACTCATCGCTGTCTTGCGGTCTAGCACGATACCTTTGCATACCTTGCTCGCAATCTGAGCCTCTACGCTCTTATCAATCACACTCATAGCATCATCGACCAATCTATGGTACTGTTTGCGTCTTGTCTCGGTGCCGTGGTAATGGTCTGGATACGCCTTTTGCCAGTCCTGTATCATGCCTCCTAACTTGCGACCCACATAGTACACAGAATCCACCAACAGTTTCATCGCCTTATCGTTTTTCTCCCACCCCGTCTCATTCTTCACACACACCGTATTGCGCCTCGAATCTGTACAGTGTATCGGTCTCTCTGTGATTAACATATCCTGCATTGATTCCAAAATCTTACGAGTAATCGTAGCCGCGTACCCGTCGTGATCCATGCGATCCAAGTCGGATACTGTACACTCGATTGACTCCATAACTTCTTTCAACGTGAACGCATCCTTGCAGTCCTCGTTGAGAAATACACTCAGATTGAACTGGTTATTCGTGGTGTTATTATTATTATTCGTGTTATTCGTGATCGTTCGCGGCTCGTTGTTCAAGGTTATCGCTTCAATCAATAATCTCGTCTGCTCTGCCGCCGCCGCGTCGCGCACCGCCTGCGCCTGCGCTTGCGATTCCATCATCGTCTGAAAACATTTCATGAGAGTAGAGTCACTTATACTTTCATGGACTATGTTTTCGGGAGGAGGGCTGCTATTGGGGGGGACGGGGTTTTTATTACACATTTTTTTATGATTGAACAATGAAGCACGATGTGTATATGCTCTCCCACATTCACACAAATAAACTTTAGTTTGTTGTATTTTGGTTGTATTTGTTGTATTTGTTGTATTCGTGTGTTTTGTAGTCAATAAATGGCGGTTATAATCCTTCTTATTGCTGCAGTTAAAGTCACATATTTCACATTTATATTCTAATGGGGTTTTTTGGGGTTTTTGTGTTGTCATTTACCTCTAAAGTACGCACAGACAAAAAGTCAGAGGGCTGACCACAAAATCCAAGAATTTTCGCTTATGCAGCAAAACATGAAAAGTACCCCAAAGTTTGTTAGCATAAGAATTTTAAAAAAGTAAAGTTCGAAAAGTACTCAGCAAATTGAAAAACGACATTTATTTTTGTCGACTTTGACTTTACTAGGGTACTTTGGGAAATTGATCTTTTTGAATGTGGGTTACAGGTTCCCACAATTACCGATCCATCGCTATCTTGCGGTCTAGCACGATACCTTTGCATACCTTGTTCGCAATCTGAGCCTCTACGCTCTTATCAATCACACTCATAGCATCATCGACCAATCTATGGTACTGTTTGCGTCTTGACTCGGTGCCGTGGTAATGGTCTGGATACGCCTTTTGCCAGTCTTGTATCATGCCTCCCAACTTGCGACCCACACAGTACACAGAATCCATCAACAGTTTCATTGCCTTATCGTTTTTCTCCCACCCCGTCTCATTCTTCACACACACCGTATTGCGCCTCGAATCTGTGCAATGTATCGGTCTCTCTGTGATTAACATATCCTGCATTGATTCCAAAATCTTACGAGTAATCGTAGCCGCGTACCCGTCGTGATCCATGCGATCCAAGTCGGATACTGTACACTCGATTGACTCCATAACTTCTTTCAACGTGAACGCATCCTTGCAGTCCTCGTTGAGAAACACATTCAGATTGAACTGGTTATTTGTTGTATTATTGCTGTTATTCATAATCGTTTGCGAACCGTTCAGGGTTATCGCTTCAATCAATAACTTCGTTTGTTCGGCCGCCGCCTCGTCACGTTTCGCCTGTATCTGTGCAGCCTGTTCTATTGCAGCCGTTTGCACAGCCGCTTGCGCTGACATTTGCATCTCCATCATCGTCTGAAAACATTTCATGAGAGTAGTGTCAGTTATACTTTCATGGACTATGTTTTCGGCCTTTTCGGTTTTTTCGGCTTTTTCGGCTTTTTTGGCCTTTTCGGAACACCTTTTCTGATGTCTGAATAAACTTTGTCGATGCTCATACACCATACCACATGCACACTTATGTATATCATCATTCATTTTATCGCTCGGTAATATTTTTTCGGCTTTTTTGGAAGCCTCTTGTAAGCCGATGTAAGCCTTTTTATGTTTTGCAGTCAATAAATGTCTGGTATAGTCTCTCTTATCTCTGCATTTAAAGTCACATATCTCACATAAATATTCTAATGATTTTTTTTCGGCTTTTTTGGAAGCCATTTGGAAGCCTATTTCTCTAAAGTACGCACAGACAAAAAGTCAGAGGATTGACCACAAAATCCAAGAATTTTCGCTTATGCAGCAAAACATGAAAAGTATCCCAATGTTTGTTAGCATAAGATTTTTAAAAAGTCAAAGTTCGAAAAGTACTCAGCAAATTGAAAAACGACATTTATTTTTGTCGACTTTGACTTTACTAGGGTACTTTGGGAAATTGGAAATTTATATGTGGGAACTATGTCCCACATATAAATTTTGAAGTGTCGTATTGGTATAAACATATTGTATTTATACATATATTATCATGGAAACACCTGTCGTGGACACATCTGACGTGGAGACACCTGACAATATACGATTGCAACGCAGTAAGCAACTATATGGCTGCTATGTAGAACACATTACTACATTACATGGTGTAGTAGGTGACCTAACGGGTGACCTGGAGGATATGACTGATGCATTGGACGTAGAGAAACTAAAAAAAATAATAGTTGGATTTGAAAATATTATCGGTATGTTACTGAATGTTGAATAAATCAACCTAAAATATTTTCTCGTTTTTTACTCGAGTTTTCTTGTTTTTACTCTTGACGAACTTGGCTGCGATATTCTCAGGGTGAAGTGTCTCGCAGATCATGTTGTTGACGAGCATCTTACCGTGCTTTTCCAAAAGACGGATAATAGTATCCCGACCTATAGTAGTGTGAGTATTTGTATTTACCAAGTACCCTATTCATATGAGATAGCCAGTTGAACCCATCGTCAATCATTTCGTCGATGCGCTCTGTATCGCGTTCGTTAGAGTTCAGCCTGTATTGGTTTTGTACGTTGTTCCACATGATTGTTCCTATCTTTTTTTGGTCGATAATGGATTTTGATTTGAATTTCCTGTTCAACTTGTTCGTTTTGTATACGTATATACGGTTCCAACTCCCATACATGTGTCCCATTTCTCGGCATATGCGGAGTTTGGCGCGGTAAAGAGCGAAGACGTTCAGCCTTTGTATGAATGACATAATACATATAGTATATGTTTATCAATAAGTTGTTTTACTACAAATTGAATATGAATACACAATATAGTCTGTAGGTTATTCACACCATGTCAATCTACGACATCCCCCTCAACGGCGAACTCGACGAACTAGGTATCTACATTGATCATGTTCTCCCAACGAAAGAAATCGCAGCGCAAATTGCGACGATCGAGCGATACCTGAAGCGCACAGGTTCTCATACGGCGTCATTCGTTCGCGAAGGCGACACGGATTGTATCCTCATGTGTCCAGACAACTTAGACCAAACACCTGCGGTTCAATGGCGCATCGCACACGACCTCGCGACTGCACGCGAGCGCATCGATGCGCTACGAGACCATTTCAATGCTTCTGGAATGCAAAATCAGTCTATTACGTATTCATCTACATCATGCAATGTTTGTGGTAAATCAGAAGGGCTAAGTTGGTGTAGTGCGTGTCGTAAGGTTCGATATTGTAGTAGCACATGTCAACGTTCTGATTGGAAAACTCATAAAAAGTTCTGTGTCAAAAAAAATACATCTGTATAATTTTGATATAAACCTATTGTATTTTTTACATGTATTAACATGTATACATCTGGTAATATACAATTGCGACGCAGTAAGAGACTACAGGAGAACAATGAACAACCTCCAAAAAAGAAAGACTATGTAGAGCATATGCATACACTACATGGTATAGCAAGCGACCTACATGATATGACTGATTCGCTAGATGTGAACGACCTAAAAAAAATAATAGAGTGGTATGAGAATATCATTGGGATGTTGTTGAATGTTGGATAAAAACTATAATCTCTATAAATAGTAGTATGACTAAATCACATAGAAACCACAAAAGTCGAAAACATCGTAGTCGAACTAAGAAACATGTAAATAAACGTTCAAACAAGCCTGCAAAGAATAAATCAAAACACACCCGAAAATTAAAGAAGATGCAGTGTGGTCCTGAGGGAAATAAGAGAGGATACACTTGTATTCGCGACAAGTCGATCTGTAAACTGAAGAGTTTATGGAATAATCGTCATCCCGATGACAAGATTGAAACCGCAAGTATACACACAACATGGACAAACTTGAAAAAACGAATGAGTGATGTATGTGACAAAGAATCGTGTTGGTTGAAACAACAGTTTTCCAATGATGAGATGAAGACCGAGCTGCGCACCGCGTTTGCTCCTGAGGCGCCGTCTGAATGGAAAAAGAACCCCAACCAATGGCTCAGTAGTCGAGATATTACCGCTGTTATGAAGCAGTACGAGAAGAAATATAAATGTTTTACTTTTATTGGGCCATCACCTATTGACTACGATACCCATAAGAGATATGGCGAATGTGTCTGGGAGGAGTTGTGTCATTTTAGTTTAGCGAATGAGATTAAGAACGGAAAGAAGAAGATAGGAGTGATATTTAACCTAGACCCCCACTACAAGCAGGGTTCCCATTGGGTTTCTCTCTTCATTAATTTAGAAAGAGGTATTATCTTCTTCTTTGACAGTGTTGGCGAACGTGTACCGGCAAAGATTAAGCAGTTTGTAAAAGAGGTGACCCTTCAAGGGAGACAATTATCAGGCGTGAATAAGCCAATCAAATTTACGTTTGACGAGAATTATCCATTTGAACACCAGTATCAGGATACTGAATGTGGTATTTACTCATTGTTTTTCATCATCAGTTTATTGGAAGATACCCACAAGGAGGAGTACTTTAAGACAAATCGCATCACTGACAAATGCATTGAACGGTTTCGTAAGATCTATTTCAACTCAGCATTATAATATCTTTGGCCTCATCCTTCGTTTTTTCAAGGAAACTATTTAAAGTTGTTCCTAAAATGGTAGTCAGTGTGATGAATGCTCCTGCAGTGTAGGCTACCTTTCTGTCAAGTTCTGAGAAGGTGTTTTGGGTTGTTCTAAAGGGGTGGAACCGGTAGAGAAGAAAAAGGCCTACATATATCTGAATACCAGCACGCAAGATATTGAGATACTCTGGTACGGTTGTTGAAACGCCTAACATGGCGATGATTGTTAATACATATATTGCAACTGTTGTCCAGTTGAATAGTCTATACTGTGTTTTGTATGTGTCCATTACAGTACACATACAAAATATTGGAATAATTCCAGTTTTATTAATTTCGTGTATCTACTCCTAACATATCATGACGTGTGGAGTTGTTAAAAGTTGCATTAGATGTGTTTGATACGTTTGGGTTAAACAATGCGTGTTCGGGTTTCTTGAACAATAGTGAATGTTTTTGTGCATTTGGGTGGTCGGGAAGTGTAAACGATTGTAGTGTGTAAAGGTCGCTTCCACTGTCAGGAACGTAGGTTGCTTGTGCGCATCTCTGCATACCGTAGAATTGGTTTCGCATATCGGATTCAATGTCGATATTATTGGCGAATCCACTCCACGGTGCGGCGCGATTTGCTGGATAGAATACCTTAGATGGCGAGTAAGCGGGTGGAATCAGAAGGGGTACTGCGCTGACGACAGGTTCTGTATGCGTTGCAAACTTGGTGTATTTCGTCTGTTGTGCACGTGGTTGATAATAGGGGCGCAATGGCGCAGACGGTTGTGTTCGGTCATACATACGTTCGTTAGTGGGATCCTCTAGAGTCGACCTGCA
>JGI24922J38493_100222_pt1 | contig 41051 bp, 35 predicted proteins | sample LinPFosplate10_FD_38493 | JGI IMG/M metagenome (IMG submission 38493)
TCGAGCTCGGTACCCGGGGATCCCACCGACGATTTGTTGGTTTGACTGCGTCGGCGTTGGAGTAACCATTCTTACTGCCATGGTGCGGACAGGTTTGGATGCGTCCTCGGACACGGACCGGATTTCGGCGGAGTGGCTGTAGAGATCGTTCACTTTGTCCCTCACATAAAGCGTGTTGTCTGCGAACTTCTCTTGAGAGACTATTACCTTCTCCTTTCCATCGATGATGAAGTAGCCACCCTGATCATTTCTGCATTCGCCCATGTTGAACCGGACGCGGGAATGCACCCCCTTCAAGATGCAGAAGTCGCTCATGAGCATAATCGGGAAGCGGCCGAGGTACACCTTCTCCAGAGTGATAGACTGTTTAAGCACACCGTCTTCAAGACCCGCTTTCCCCTCCCCCTCCTCCGGTGACGCTTCCCCCTCGTCGAGCACGATACGAAAGTCCACATCGACGTCGAAATGAATAGACATGGCGTAGGTCATGTTGCGAAGGCGTGCCTCGTTGGGGTACATGTAGTGGGCGCGGTCGTCGTCGTGGATGACAGGCTTACCGTAATAGAGCTTATCCCCGTTCCTCCCACCGAGATAGAGGTTGCACTGTAGTTTGAAGTCCTTAGTGTCTGGGTCTTGCTGTTTCATGATCTTGATTGGGTTCTTCTCCTTAAAAAGCCGGGAGAGGCCCTTGTTGAAGAAGTCGTTATACGAGTCCAGATGATGACGGACTAGGAAGTCGGTGTTATCCTGAAAATACTTATCAATGATAGGCCATACGATGGTCTCGTTGATATCGGCCATGTATATATATATAGGATCGTTATCATATTTTTAAGACAGTATGAGAACGATCATTAGTAACGCCCGGATTCCCTGCGCCCATGCCAGTACGGCAGCGGAATTGCCCGTCGCTTACCGGCCATCCCCTCCGTAACATTCACGCTCCTCTGTGGGCCAACATGCTTTTTCCACGACGGCAGCACCTCCATCGCCCCTGCCCGCTCCGGGTTCTCCTCCATCAGCAGGTTCCCCCCATAATATCGACCCACCCCTCCCTAACATTCACAGTATTGTCGTCAAACATGTTGCCACCGTGACCAGTAACCGCGGCAGCCAGACCAAACACGCCGGCAACGAGACCACCTAGGATGGTAAACAAAAGGATAATCGGGACGAACAGAAGTATCCACGCGAGGGCCGTGTAGCCCTCAGAGCACAGCCAATTCAAGCCGAACGTCCAAGCGGCGATGTAAATGGCATGGCCGACGAATAGCATTAGGGTGGAGGGGACAGCGCAACTCTTTTTGCCTAAACAAAACTTGTTGGTGTTACCGATATTCTGGACGACCATCCAGACGTAGGAGATGGCGGAGATCACGAAGTAAATGAACGCGGGCGTGCACAGTGCGCGGACTTCCTTCATTAGTTTCATGACGAGAGTATAACTAATGAAGAGAAAAGAAGCTTACTGACCTTTCTTTTGCTGCGCCATGACGGCACGTATGACAGACTTGTCGATCGCGATAGACACCATTACCAATGGGATGAGTATCATGGCGGCCCAAGACAGTTTGCTGTGACCATGGACGCAAAGCGCCTGAAGGAGCATGACAAGTGCAGCCATGTACACGAGATGGCCTAGTAGACCGCCAACCGTGGTCGGAGCGATGAAATAGGTGATCGCGTTGCCTGCTCCCTTAAGCATCGCAAGGCGAGCTGGGTCCCGAAGGGAGATTGCCATCCCGAGGGCACCGAACCCCGCGAGGATAAGATATGCGAGGGCCGGCGTGCATAGGGTGTCCAAGTATCTCATGAGCTTCATGTGCTTATGAGATAGTATGAGAAGAAAACCCCTCGTCGCGCTTTCTCTCTGGGATGCCTTACTTCTTGGGCATAACTCTTCTGTTAAGTCCTTTGCGTACACGCCATCCGCCTCGCGCGGCGCCCGCCGGAGCAGCACTCGCATGGCCCGCAGGAGCTGCATGAGCCGCAGCACCCGACGCGGGAGTAATCGCCGCGACTTCAGCCGCCGATGCGCTAAGCATGGCGGCCACCTTGGGGTTGTTCGGCATGATTACTTGTACTTTTTCACCGATCGGTTGTACTAGCGGGCTGCTGGAAGGCTGAGCGATGTCGCCATTCACAGTCGCCATGAAGCGTGATCCTGCATCTTTCAGCATTCCAAATGGTGCTGTGATTAAATCCATGGGAGAAAAGGCTCCACCACGCCATGCACGGCGGCGCGTGTTTCTTCTCTTTTTGCGTCCGCCGCACTGCTTGTTGATAGCATTAGAAGGGACTGGATAGTCTACACCACCAGCTGGGACCCCATTAGGTGACAGTGCAAGATGGTTGGACATCGATGCACCATGAGTGTCTAGCCGAGAAACCGTATTCCACGTCCCTGCAGACGCCGCTCCAGGCCATGTCCCTGGCTGGCCAGGCAACCAAGGATACCCGACGAGGGGCGATGGGCTAAGCAGTGGGACAGTGCCTGCCGCCGCAGACGCACCACCTCTTTGCCTACTGCGTGCTCTAAGTCCTCGACGTGACCTGGGTCCTCGGCGTGACCTGGGTCCTCGGCGTGACCTGGGTCCTCGGCGTGACCTGGGTCCTCGGCGTGTTCTACGTTTCGCTTTCCGACCTCCACCGCGAGTGGGCATGTATAACATATACAAACAATATTTATCGTCCATCACTCGATATCGACATGGGTCAGCATATGTCGCCGACAGCACATTTTCGTCAAACCCAGCTCGTCCAGCACCTCACCTTCCGGCGTCTTATCCACGGTGGTAGGTGTCAGGTAAACAACCTTCTCCACTTCCATGCCCCTAGCCAGCTTGCGCTTGCGCACTTGAGCTAAGTAATAGCGGTACTTGTTGGCTAAAACCTCCCCACATGTGAAACACTTCACAGGAATAATCATGGCTCGCGTGTATCTATATATCCATCCAGATATATAAATCAATTTATGATCAAATTAGATGTCCTCCCACAGCTTGTGCACCTCCGACCTAGCATCTCCTAGTCCTTTCTTCATATCCCCCGAGACAGCCCGTTCGTCTGCGAGTGCTCTCGCCTTCGTGGCTTCGGCTGCGTTTCCCATGCGCGTCTGGAAGGATAACATGTCTAGTCTCCGTCCATTAGCATCGCTCTTAAATACCGGACGACTCGTCTCATTAGCAGCTACACACGTGGTTTTTATGTGAGAGGGCGACATACGATGAGCGAGCCAGCCGCAGCAGTTAACGGCTGTGCATGAGTCCTTCGTATCGAAGTCATTGCATGCCGTTTCTAGTGCCTCGGGTTCGGAGTTGTGCTGAGCGCAGAAGCTCGTGCTGGGTTGTGACACGTCCGGCATGCTTGTTGCATCCCCGTCGTCATCGACAAACCCCTCCACTGTGACAACCTTTTCTAAATGTGTCGTCTTCACCGGGTTCAGGTTCCAACCAGCCAGTCCAGCCAAAACGGGAAAGACTATGATTAGTATAGCCATGGAAACGATAGCTTCGTAGTGTCCTTCCGACTTAAAAGGGGCGGCCAGAAGCGATCTCTCGCTCGCGGGCACAAGTAGATAAAAGGCCACTATGAAGACGCACATGGCGAAAACCACGCGAGCATGTGGAGTATCGCTATCGTTCAGAAACAGCATACAATATTACTATCACAGCAGATAATTTATTGCGACGATATCCTGACTGTTTGACAGTGATCATCTTCTTTCAGCAGTTGATACCCCATCGAAGTTCTGACGCGCTTATAAATAGCGTTGTCGCGATGAACGCCCACATGACACTCCTTGCAGAGCGCGGCGAGGTTGGCGGGATGGTTCTTGTGCATCTGGTCGATGTGGCCGCTCTTGCAAGCATCTTTTTGATATCGCAGATGGTGTGTGTCTTGAGCGGGAGACTTCTCGCAGAGTTCGCACATACCAACCACTTTCTTGCTATTGTATCTGGACGTGCCTAAAGACGATACGGGTTTCGTGGCCGGGCGGTACTTCATGCGGATATCGTGAGCCCTCTCGAGGAAGTCTGCTGGCAACTGGAGGGACTTACACACTTCTAGACCGTACATGTTGTCACCCGGACCGCTCTTCACCTTTCTGTCATAGATAAGCTTTTGTGCGGCTGCATCATAGCTCACAGACATGTGGAACATCCGCAGATTATGGAGTGCCTTTATCTCGTCGAGGTCCACCAGCTGATGGAAATGTGTGGCGAATAAAAACGAGCTACCGCGCCGGGCCAGTGCCTCAACACCAGCTGTGAATATGCTTAATGCCGAGTCGGACTCAGTACCGGAGCACAGTTCATCTCCAAGAATAAGGCTCTTTGCATCGGCCAAACGAAGGATCGTGCGTAGCTCGGACATTTCGACGGCAAAGGTAGACATTCCTTTAAAGAGGTTGTCGTTACCCAGGATACGTGTGAAGAGTGAGCTATACGGAGAGGTTTCGAATGAGGAGGCAGGGACGAACATTCCGCTCTGCGCCAACACGCATGCAATTCCAAGTGCGCGGATAAGACTAGTTTTACCTACTGCATTGGTGCCGTATAGCAAAGCCCCATCGGCCCCGTCGCCCAGCTCAACATCATTCGCGACGTATACTTCGCGGGTCTGTAGATGCTCTATGAGACAATGCCTGAGCCCTGTGGTTCGGACGTACGACTTGTCAGTTGCGGGGACAAGCGATGGTCGACAATAGTTATATTTGATTGCATTATGTGCCTGACAGACAAAGACGTCGATCCAAGTCACAAAAGATGCGATTTGTAAGAGCGCCGTGGCGTGCGTCTCAAACTGCTTCATGAAGTCCATATAAAAGTGCGTAATCTCGTCAACCATAGCCTCCTTTGACGACCGGATTTTCGAGACGAGATCCCGAATCTGAGGGCTTGTAATGTTCATCGTTGAGCCCGTGGCCGGTACGTCTTGGATATCCAGCAGTTCGACTGCCAAAAAGTGATCCTGCTGGTCAAACCGAGAGACAAACGAGGCGTCCGCGGTGCTTCGGGTGGGCGTGATGCCCAGACTACAAATCTGGGTTTTGAGGAGGTAGGCGCGCCGTTTCGTCGCCTGGATGCTGGTCCCCAGTGTGGGCGTCTCGTGTATCTTAACAAAGTCGGTGGTTTTGGACTTCTTCTCGCTGCTGGCGACGAGAGTATTCAACAAAGCCCGAATACACTCGAGCTTATCTCTCGACTCGAGGTTTGCACGGACCTTTGCGTCTATGCGCTCGCACACGCCGCGCCTCACAAAGCTCACAGCAATGGCGTCGGCCTCCTCGCTAGCACCACCCGCACTAGCACCGGCCTCCATGTCTGCCGCCCGCTTGTGGAAGTTGAGTGTATCCAGCCCCCTACACTTGCTAAGGTCAAACGCTTCATCGAGACATTCCGAAATGCCGGTACAGGATTGAGCGAGTTCTGCAAGCGACGTGCCAATCGCCTCTTCGGTTCTATGGGTGAGGTAGACATCGTCGGCTATCCTCGCGGCGAGCTGAACGGTAACAAGAAGATTGTCGTGAAGCTGAGCGAAGTCAAACGGGGTGATTCGGCGAAGAAGTCGCTTTCTCTCTAGTTTTTCGATATCCTTCACGCCCCTCAGTGTACTGCGGAACCAATCTAAATCATCGCGGCCGGTCAAATGCTCGGTCACATCATATGATTCCTCTAGGGTCTCACAATCCACGATGGGGTTGAGGACTTTGTAGTGGAAGCGCCGGCGACCCATATTCGTCACACAGTTATTGAGAAAGCGAGAAACACTGGAGAGTTTGCCGACATACTGGCTATCGTCCACCATATTGAGTTGTTTGAGAGAGTGGTTGGCCAAGAGTACCCTGTCTGTTTTGTTTTCTAGGACAGGCGGTTGGAGCCGATTGACTAAATCAGGATTATGACAATGGACGTAATCAAGTAGGAAGCAGAAGGCGGTAGCGCAAAGCGCATGTTCACCGAAAAGGAGGTGAGCCTGGTGTTCGCCGTCTGCGCCGAAGCCGAAACGAGCGAGGATTTCATTCTGATAGGTCTGTTTTTCACAGTTTTTCGCCATTTTAACTAGTCTGTTTGACTCCGAACCAAGATCAATCCTGTGTATGCACCTCTCGTTCGCTCCTGCGAAAGTGATGATGTCGTCGAGACGGGCCTCGTCCATTTGATGCACAAATATCAATTCTGCAGGATCGTACACCGATATGTACCGCTCCAGCTCATCGAAGCTGGTAGGATTGTGGTAATCTGTTGTCGTGAACTCGAAGGCGGCAGTGCGCCCGGTAAAAATATCTACATTCGCCACACCGATGTGCACGTTCTTGCCGGCGCAAAACAGCCATATGCATGTTGCGTTGTTTGACAGTGTTTTTGTTTCGGCGGAGAAATAGGTCCCGGGTGAGTAGATGCCGGACAGACTACGAGTAGTATTCTTACTTGGTGTGTCCTGTGAGTACACCGCGGTTGTGAAGCCGTTTTCTTGTAAGCGTTTGAGATACTTGTCAAGCATATAATCGCGGAACCCCGCCATGACTACATCGGCTTGCCCAACGCATGCTTTCTTGGATGCGATGATGAGGTCGCATGTGCGCGAAAATGCCTCGATGTTTGACCCGGTAATAGACCCGTCCTTTTGTCGCAGCCCATATACTTCGAAAAAAGCGCCTACTTGCATCAGCACGACGGTGTTCGCTCCGTACTCATCGCAGAAGCGCTTATGGTGCGCTAAGTAATCTTTCACAAGCGACATGATTGAGTGACTAGGTAGAGAAGACCCAGTCACTTAAATTGTTTATATTATTCATCTTTGTACGTGAAGTTATGCAGTGCGACCTTTTCATTGCGGTTGTGGACTTCGCCCGTAAGGATGGAGTTGACGAAAATGGCTCGAGTGACCTCGTTCGGGGCGGAAGAGCCGGCTTTGACTAGGTTTCTGTCGCGAAGGTATTGCCGCACATCTTTAATGTGTTTTCTTTTCAACGCCGTGTGTTCTTCCGTGATCCTGCGACGTGTCTTCTGGTCTTTGAGGAGCACGCCTACTTTCCCTCCTATGCGGCCTAGTTTGAAGGTTCGGGTAGTGGTGCGTCTGGACTTACGGTGTATGCGCCGCACCTTTTCCATGCGCGGCGCGCTCTTATCCGCCGCTTCTGCTCTATCTTTTTTGATTTCGTCTAGGATGGCTCGTCGATGACGTGCGACGTCTTTTTCGCTCTGGTTAGTGATCTTAATTGGGGTGGGCGCCGCCTTTAATGTTCTCCCGAAGAGCTGGCGGTACGTAGGGCGTGTCCCGCCCTTTAGATTGCTGTAGGCGGGCGGCACATGCGCTTGCGGGGCGGCGGGCGGCACATGCGCGACATGAGGTCTCGGCGCTGGCGCTCGCACGCTCCGATTGCGACAAAAACGTTTAGGTCTCGCACTGAGGGTGTGTACGAGGGCGGGTCCAGGACCTCTGGTTGTCGATGGCATCGCGAGAGCCGCGGGGAGGACTGTAGCAACGGGGGTGTCAATCGTGAGGACGGGCGCATGCGTGGGCGCAAGGTGTGTCGTGGGCGCAAGGTGTGTCGTGGGCACATGCGTGGGCGCAAGTTGCGGGGCGGGCACATGCGTGGGCGCAAGTTGCGGGGCGGGCACAAGGTGTGTCGTGGGCACAAGTTGCGGGGCGGGCACATGCGCGGGCACAAGCGCAGGAGGCGGGGGTGCTTGGAGCTTGGGGGAGCGGCGGCGCCTTCGTTCCTCTTTTCTTTTTGCTACTAAGGCATTAAGGTAGGAAACGGCTCCCTGGAAGTCTTCGTTTTGTGGTTTCGCAGGCGCAGACGCAAGCGTTGGCGTAGGCCCAGCGCTTTGTGTGACGGGGCCTCGTGTGGCCGCTAGCACATCTGTCCGAGCACTGCTTTGACGATCGGCGTCCTCCGCTCTCTGAAGTTTCAGCTTCGCAAGAAGAGCTTTCCTTAACGATGTGCTGGAGCCGGCGTGAGTGGGGGGTTTCTCCTTCCTCTGTTTCCGGGTTGCGTTCTGCTTTCCGCCCGAGGGCCCACCGACCATGTTTAGAAGGGCCGCGTTAATCGTGATGCGTTTCCTGGGGGCGTCCGACATAGTATATACTACTCTTCTATCTTAGGAATACATACTGTATAGTACGTCGCGATTCATGACATCAGTGTTCCCTCTTTTCTTCACTTCGTCGTTTTCAAGATACAATTGGAGACCCCTCTCCATGTCGTCGTGGGTGATCTTCGTCTTAAGTTCTAGCTTCTTTCCGAACACTCGGCGCGAGTGTGCTATTTTGACCTTCGACAACAGCGTTTCCATGTCTCGCCCAAAGAACTTGAAGTAGTTCATTTTATCGGTAAACCACGGGGCGCTGACAACCAGTGTTTTCGAGCCATCGTCCATAGACCATCCTGCGTCCCCAACCTTCTTGCAAAATATCTCTTTCAATTCCTCGCCGGAATAATCGTCAGTTTTGAAACGCCACACAAAACGAGACTCCAGACCCTGGTTGTATGAGAAAAAACAGTTCTTGAGCTCTTCTTCATAGCCCGCGACGATCACCATGAGCTCCCCCTTGTGATCACTGAGCGCCTCGCACAATGTATCGATACACTCTTTTGCAAATGAGTCTTTCTTCTCCGCGTTTCCGAGCGCGTACGCCTCGTCGATAAACAAGACTCCACCCACTGCGGACTTGATAACGTCGGACGTTTTTATGGCGGTCTGTCCTAGATAGCCTGCGACCAAGTCGGACCGCGTGACCTTGCGGAACGTTCCTTTCTTGAGTATGCCTAACTTACTGAACACCTTTCCCATGATGCGGGCAACATCAGTCTTCCCTGTTCCTGGCGGCCCATGAATGACCGTGTGCATGAAGTCCGCGCCGTCTTTCCCTACCAAGTGGAACCCCTGTGTGAAATACATCACTTGATCAACTATGTTCTTCTTTAGCGCATGTAGCCCGATCATTGACTGTAGCGACTGTAGCTCGGGTCGGACATTATGCACGGCGGCCAGGTCTATGTCATACACAGCGTCTTCCCGCAAAGGATACTTGTCGAGCAAAGACAAGAGGTCGTCAAGTCCTTCGATAGGTCCTTCCAGCTCGATACTTATTTTCTCTTTTGCGAGAACAACGCCTCTAGTAGGGGGTGGGGCGCGAACGAACCGCGGGTAGCGGCGCGTTATGGACATGTCGTCCTCGCCAGGGGTGTCTGGGTTCGGGCGGAATGCGTCGGCAATGCGTCGACCCGCCCTCCCATGCACGGCCGGCGAACTCATACCTTGGGTATAATAGTCTTGATCCAGCCGGCGAAGCATTTGCCGTATCGTCTCATCAGACGGCGTGGTGGTCGGTTTAAACACCCCAGTCGTGTCAAGCGATTGCACGATTTTATTTCCGCCTCCCCCCCTTCGTTCCACCCCTCTGCGTGTGTACTGGGGAGCATCAAGGCTACAACGACGCTCTGCCCTCTTCAACATATTCACAAGTATACTATCTATCCGCTCGAGTGTTTCGTTTAAGCTTGTTTCAACGTTAGTTCGTGTGTTGACCACGTCACAGCAAGGACTATCCTCCCCGCTGCTTACTAAAGAGTCGTTTTCGTAGCAGGTGAACGCAAACGTCTCCCTTTTCCAACTGTCGAACGGCTGACGGAGCTTCGACGGCGGCCTAGGCGAATGAAGGGGGCCGTCCCCGGATGGAGCTAATAATCTTGGTATCATGTAGGGAGGGCGCATACATATAGAATAGATAATTGTGCGAACCTCTTACAGTTTAGAGTTAAATTGAAACGTTAGAAAATGAAGACAGTACACACAAAACAGGACACGCTTCCGGTAGTGCTGCCAAGCACGCTTCCGGCAGTCATGATGGCTGAGGAGTTAGAAAGGAACCCCGAGGCCCCGTGGGACATCATCGGCGCGTATTTCGGGAACGATCGTCGAGACCATTTGGAGCAGTTAGTACGGCATCAAATCGAATCTTACAATGATTTCGTACATAATCAGCTGAGGAGAACAATAGAGATGTTCACCCCGGTTGTCATTCATTCAGAGCAAGATCGCGATCTCGAGACGGGACGTTACGCATTGGAGATTTCGATTACACTCGACAATTTGCGTATATGTCTGCCGCAGATATTTGAGAATAATGGCGCTACCAAGTTGATGTTTCCACAGGAGGCTCGTTTGCGAAACTTCACGTACGCGTCTAATATGACGGTCGACATGAGCATCAAGTATGTAGTGCGAAGTGGTGTTGGTTTGGAGAGCATGCAGGTCATGCACAACAAGCTCCCACAAATCCACATTGGTAAGTTGCCGATCATGTTGCGGTCGTCTATCTGTGTGCTCAGCCAGTATAAACACATCGACCCCGCGAGAAAGGGAGAATGTGCACTGGATGCAGGGGGCTATTTCATTATTCACGGATCGGAAAAGGCATGTCTTCCGCAGGAGCGGGCGGCCGAGAACCAAGTATCCGTGTTTGACGTGTCAAAGGGGAACACGCGATGGAGTTGGTCGGCGGAGATTAAGTCCGTGCCCGATTGGAAGTGTATATCGCCTAAACAGGCCATCATGACAGTGGCAAGCAAGAACAACGGTTTTGGGTATGGGCTTTATCTGCAACTGCCGCGGGTGAAGCAACCGATACCCTTATTCGTGGTATTTCGCGCCATGGGCATAATCAGCGACCACGATATTTGCCAGATGGTTGCGCTCGACATGGAGAGCCCGCGCAACGTGGACATCCTTGATCGGCTGAAGGGATCGGTGGTAGACGGTGCTTCGTTCACAACACAGGATGAGGCGCTCGCATTCATCACGAACCACGTGATGTTCACCCCTGTGAATATGGACAAGGAGGCTGGAATGAAAAGGAAACGCGAGTTCGCTCAGGACGTGCTGGACCACGATGTGTTCCCACACTGTCGCACACCACTGCAGCGCCGTTATTTCCTGGGCTTCATGGCCAACAAGCTCATTCGAACCGCATTGGGAAGAAGGCTCCCCGACGACCGAGACGCATATCAGAACAAGCGCGTAGACCTGCCGGGGATGTTGCTCAATAACCTGTTCCGCAACTACTTCAATAAGATGGTGAAGGACATGCAGAAGCAGGTTGTCCGCGAGATCAACAATGGCTCGTGGAGGTCAAAGGAGGATTACCTCGGCATCATCAACACCACGAACATCTATAAAATCGTGAAGTCCGCGACGGTAGAGAACGGTCTGAAACGCGCACTGGGGACGGGCGACTTCGCAGTTGCTCGCCATACCGGAAGCAGCAGCAAGGTTGGTGTGGCCCAGATATTGAACCGGCATACGTACGCCTCTGGCCTTAGTCAGTTGCGACGCGTTAACACTCCCGTCGATAAAAGCGGTAAGCTGGTGGCCCCTAGGAAGCTCCACGGGTCGAGTTGGGGGTTCCTTTGCCCGTCTGAGACACCGGAAGGACATAGCGTCGGCGTCGTCAAGAACCTTAGCTATATGACGCACGTCACTGTGCGCAGCAGCGGCACGCCACTCCATGACTATGTGGTCCCCCATGTGAAGTCTTTAGAAGATTGTACTCCCACAGAAGCCGGACGAAACACGAAGGTCTTTGTTAACGGGTGTTGGGTTGGTGTGGCGCTTGAACCGCTCGAATGTTACCGCCTTCTGAAGGAAAAAAAGTACCAAGGTGTGATCAATGTGTACACGTCCATCGTCTTTGACTACAAGTATGACGAGATACGTGTTTGCAGTGACGCAGGGAGGCTAACGCGACCCTTGTTGCGTGTGAAGAACAACTGTTTGAACCTCACTGCCGATACGCTACGACGTTTGCGTGCAAGGGAGTTGACGTGGGCTGATCTGGCCATGCAGAACAAGACGGATGAGTCTGTCATCGAGTATATTGACCCCGCTGAGCAGGCGGCTAGCATGGTGGCGATGCGTCCGGCAATGCTGTCCGAAACCGGCAGGCTGCAATATAAGTATACGCATTGTGAAATCCATCCCAGCACCATCCTGGGGCTACTTGCTTCATGCATCCCATTCCCAGAGCATAATCAGGCTCCAAGAATCACATATCAGTGTGCCATGGGCAAACAAGCAATGGGGGTATACGTCATGAACTTCGATCAACGGTTGGACAAGACCGCGTATGTGCTCAACACACCTATGCGGCCACTGGTGGACACACGTCTCATGGGCATGCTGCAGTTGGATCGCGCTCCGTCTGGCTCTATGGTGATCGTCGCTATCATGACCCACACAGGGTTCAACCAGGAAGACAGTATTCTCGTTAACCAGGGGAGCTTGGATCGGGGGTTGTTCCTGGCTACGGTATATAACACCGAGAAAGACGAGGACAAGAAGATACATGGCGACGAGGAAGTTCGCTGCCGTCCCGACCCGAAAAAGACTAAGGGGATGAAGTTCGCCGATTACAGTAAGCTGACACCTCAAGGCGTTGTGCCGGAAAACACGCTGATTTGCAATCGCGACGTCATCATCGGGAAAGTCGTGCCCATTAAGGAGCACAGGAACGACCATACTAAAACGATGAAGTACCAAGATCAAAGCCGGATGTATCGGACTCAGGAGGAAGCTTACATTGATAAGAACTATGTGGAGCGTAATGGGGATGGATACAACTTCTGCAAAGTACGTGTGCGCACCGTGCGGAAGCCGGTTATTGGCGATAAGTTCAGTAGTCGGCATGGACAGAAGGGCACGATCGGCAATATCATTCCTGAGTCCGACATGCCATGTACCGCGGAAGGGGTCCGTCCAGATGTCATCATCAACCCCCATGCGATCCCGAGCAGAATGACGATTGGACAACTCAAAGAGACCTTACTTGGGAAAGTGCTCCTGCAGTTGGGGCTGTTTGGAGATGGTACGGCCTTCGGTATGCACGACATTAAGGACATTCGTGACGATCTGTTGCGCCTCGGACACGAGTGTCACGGGGAGGAGCTTTTGTACAATGGTATGACGGGTGAGCAATTGGAGACGTCGATATTCATGGGTCCGGTCTTCTACCAGAGATTGAAGCACATGGTCAATGACAAGCAGCACAGTAGGAGCAATGGGCCGATGGTCAATCTCACACGCCAGCCAGCTGAAGGCCGGGCACGCGATGGTGGGCTGCGTTTCGGCGAGATGGAACGGGACTGTATGATCTCACATGGCGCCGCGCGGTTCATGAAAGACAGGATGTACGATTGCTCCGACAAATATCAGGTGCATGTATGCAACAAGTGTGGTCTAATTGCCGCTCACAATGATGGGAAGCACGTTCACTGGTGTCGGACGTGTGACAACCGCTCTGACTTTAAGCTGGTGCACATTCCCTATGCCACTAAGTTGCTTATGCAAGAGTTGCTAACGATGAACGTGGCACCACGCATCATGGCCGAATGAAGGCGATTGACATTGACGGATTTGAAGTTTCTTTTTCTGGCGGTACTATATACAGGAATGTCACTAGGAGGAGGTGTATCAGGTCACATGCCCCAATCTGTACCGCTTAGATTGAAGGGAAATGGCAACGAAATCGACAGGCTATACGCGCGCCGCGTGTTCAACACCAGCGCCTCTTTTAAGACGGCCGCGGACCCGGTGACCAGCGGGATGCTGTTAAACGGGTCGTATCGGTCAACGATGAACGCGGGTGACCCATTAAACCGTGCCAACCAGCAGTGCGGAGGGTCCAACCAGGCGTCGGGCGCGGTTCGTGGCTCTGCGAATGCGGCAGCGCGTGACCATCTGGCCGGGGGTTTGGCCGACGGTGCGTGTGGCACGACCACACAGTACGGGGGAGCGCCGTACGTGGCCTTGCACACGCAGAACCCTGTATGGAGTGGGAACTCGCGTTTTGTCGTTGACAGTTCGGACTTCACGCGTTTCAAGAAGATGAAGAGTGTCAACCGTAACTACAACGATCTAACTTTCGGTGGCGACGACCATTTCGCAGCTCAGATGGCTATCAATAGAGTGCGCAGATAAACCGCATCAATGCATATTCATGTACTGTGTCACGGCACATAAATATGTTGAAAGTATATAAGAGACCATGTTCATGCTAGGAAATGCCGACTTTCCCATTCGTCGAGTGTCGAACAATGGCGTGCTCACCGGGCCGCGGGCGATGCCTTTCAAACCCGCCACCATGACTCAGGGCTCTGGATTGTCGAATGCGATGGCGGTGAGCACGGCAGGAGGGGCCGGATGGTCAAATGCGGCCAAAGGTGCAGTTAAGACAAATACGGCGCGCGACTCATCGAGCTACATCCAGAGAAGGAAGTTTGCTGCGGTTGGCAAGTCCATGGGCCAGGTCGGCCAGCCACAAGGCTCTGAGTTGAGTTTCAAGTCGTATGATTGCTGCAAGACTGAGAGTCTTGTTAGAAAGACGAGGAATAAAGGTTGCACCGTTCCCCCGAAGGTGACGAACCGTCCCACTTGCCACTGATAGAAAATCTATACATAAGCTATAGATGGATAAGTACCTTGTCGAGTTCTTTGGAACCATGTTTTTCATGTACGTGATCCTGACTACCGGGAACGCGCTTGCTATTGGCGCGGCGTTGACTTTAGCCATTTTGGTCGGCGGGCCGATCTCAGGTGGTGCGTTCAATCCCGCTGTTGTGACTGGTCTCGTTATGGCGGGCAAGTTGCCTTCCAGCGACCTTGTCCCTTACATACTGGCGGAGGTGGCGGGTGCGCTGGCTGCGTACCAGCTGACGAAGGGTTTCTCGCTGTAAAATAATGTTGTTCTAGTTCATATGAGAACTGGAAGAACGATGAATAGAAGACGGAGCGCTACTAGAAGACGGAGCGCTAGGAGAACGAGGCATAGAACTCGCCGGGGGGGAAACCCTTGGACCACGGCATTCGAGGGTTTGAAGTCCGCTGCGACAGGAACATTTACGACGGTGAAGGACACCGTGACCAATGTCCCGGGTCAGCTTAAAGCCAGGCTCGACACCGCCGGGAAACGCGCACGGGCGTGGGGCACCGAGAAAAGAGCCGACACGAAACGAGCTGCGTGCAAGCGCATGGGATGCTGTCCTGAGCAAAGGCAAGTACCCAGAGTAGCAGTACAGGCTGTGGCCGGTCCTAGGCCACTGGCGGGTGCTAGGCCACTGGCGGGTGCTAGGCCACTGGCGGGTGCTAGGCCACTGGCGGGTGCTAGGCCACTGGCGGGTGCTAGGCCACTGGCCGGCGGAAGGAGCCGTAAAAGAAGGTCTCGCCGCCATGGCGGTGCGTGTGGATGCCGAACTTGACGACGCTTCAGTATCAGCCTAATCACTGACCTCATCCTCGATCTGCGGCGCTGCTGCCGCTGCCGCTGCCGCCGCTGCCGCTGCCGCCGCCGCTTCCTTTGCTTCCGCCGCTGCTCGGCCGCGTGCTTGTACCTCCTTCAGTCCCAAAATCACGACATCACTATTCCCAACACGGCCGCCATATTCCTCAGCTACCTTTTTATGCATCCTCTTCATGATGCCTATTAAGCCGTCGGGCCCGATACAGGGCTCATCCAGAACGAAAATAAACGTATTGCTAACCGTGTTGTTCACCTCCTGCATAATCGGTTCCCCAGTAGGCCCGATCACCACGTTCTTTTCTGACAAGTCGCGTATGGTCTTTTGGAGCGAATTAATCTCGGTCAGTGCTTCCCGTAACTCCTGTGTCCTGTCTATAAGTAGGTCGTGCAGTTGGCGCACCGTGTCTGTAAGAAGCGTGTTGTGCTCTTCGCCGAGCGGCTCATTGGCGTCCTCTGAGCCTTGGTCGTCGTCACTAACGTCCTTCACAGGTGGCACGTCCTTCACAGGTGGCTGCGTGCGGCGGGAATGTCGCGCGGACGCGACGTGGCGGTTCCATTGTCCACTGTGTTTGGTGCTGTAGCTGCACGCTTCGCAAACCATACACTCAGGCATTATCACTACTATGTGAGGGGAAGATAACCTTATATCGTGATAGCTGCAAATGGGTTTTATAATCTCTTAATTATAACATATGGGACGTAGCACCAGAAGAAATAGACGGTCAAGTAAGAAGGGTCGAACAAGACGAAGATTAATAGGGGGTGCGGATGAGGTGGACCAAAGCGTGGTCCTCCAGCGTTGCAAGGGTCTCTGCACGGACCTTATACCTGGGTTCGACAGTTCATGGTGCAATGTCAGTGTGGCCACCAGCGACTTCGTCGCTAGCAGTAAGTACTTGGAATGGCTCGGCGCGGGAATGAGTCGTCTGGCATACAACTCCCCGCTTGTGGCGTTAGCGATGTGGACCACGCTTACGCGTAGCACCCAACCACTTATTGGCGGCACGACCCTTTCTGCTTTCTTTGACAAGCTTAATGCCACTGCCCTCTGCAAGCGGGGGTCAGGCGTGGGAGCATACACAGTCGATGGTTGGAACGAGAACATAGAGGAGGGGGCTACGAAGTTCGTGAATGGTTACTATACCGAGGTATTCAGTAAGTATCTCAAGAAAAAGCCAGACATCCTCCCAGTCAAGGGAAAGTTGCCCGATACGTTCTGGGACGAGGATGCTCTACGAAAGTCTGTCGCCGAGGGGGTGGAGACAAAGGACACCAACTTTGAGATGGTGTACGTGCATACCAGCGAGGACCTAAGCTGTTACCTCGTCGCGGATAAGAAAGCCAATGCGATATTCATCGTGTTTAGGGGTAGCAGGTCGCTTAGTAATTGGAAGAAGAACTTTACGGTACACACAAAAGCCGGTTGCACCGATCCGTGTAACGTCTCGCATAAGCTACAGTGCAAAAAGGGGGAAAGGAAGGAGGAAATGAGAATGTACCCAGGCTTCCTGGGACTTGACCTCGAAGCCATCCACACCATAGTATGGATGGGCGCCCACCTCGCCAAAACAGTGATCGGGGCGAGCCCAAGCAAACCAGCCCGTGTCTTCATGTTTGGGCATTCGCTAGGGGGTGCGCTCGCGACGATATCTTCGTTGCTTTACTCGATGATGCGAGCGCCGGGCCTCGAGCCCGCGGATGCGAAGGCGGGGTTAAAACTTCTGTGCCCGCGCGTAACGTGCATATCGTACGCCTCACCGCGCCCTTTCAATAAGGCGGCCGATGAATGTTTCAACTTGCGCAAGGACATGGGCCTTATATCGTTCGCCAGATTGTTCACGGCGGGAGACCCCGTGCCGACCGTGGCGCCTTGGATGGACGGCGCCGGTACGACGGACGACAAGCGAAAAGTCAAGGGGAGTAAAGCACTCGTTGCAGCAAGAGTGCTGACGCTGGGTGCGGCGGGTGTGGTGTCTCATGCTTTCGAGGACGGCATCAACTATACATCACTTATCTCGGCAAGGATGCAAGCTGTAGCAAGCGAGTTGCGGAAAGTCGCGGGCGGCGGGTGTGAGAATAAACATCTTATCTTTGTCGAGCTGCTCGGGCCGATCAAGCCGAAGAGTGGGAAGATACCGATAGAAGCCGCAATACGGCTTTTGGGCGACGTTGGGTCGCAAATCCCCGGAACCACCTCGAGCGGCAAAGCGTGCTCTGAGTGGGTGGATGAGGATATACGGAGCGAATCCTCATTGAGCAAGGACATACTAGATGAGCTCAAGGGGGTAGCGACGACGAAAGGGAGACTGGACGTGTCGGGGTGCCTCGCGCACGCCCAAGAAAAGGCGGTGGTGTTGAAGGCCCAAATGGAGAAGGATGTGCACACAGCGAAAAACGAACCAAGTGATGCGGCGGGGGTCGTGAAAGCACAACAAAACAACATGCAAATATGCCTTCCCTCGGCGGCGGCGGCGGCGGCGGCGGCGGCCGGGGGCGGACTTGGCACACACCTCAGCAGGATCAAAAAAGCCGTCGGTGCAAAGGCCAGCGCTGCAGCGGCAAGTGCCAAGAAAGGAATCGAGAAGGCCAAGGGGAAACTCGCAAAGTCCCCGTCCACCGCGCCATCCGAGGCGGCGGCGCCCGAGACGCCGGTCCCTACTGTAGCCCAGAAACACAAGCTGGCGCCTGCGCAGTCAGACGAGGCGCGGAAACGCGAATGCATTGTTTCGTGCCAGTGTGGCTCGCGTGCGTCGCAAGGGGGTAGCAAGAGATCGAGCTCCTCTGCCCGGCGCGAGCGCGCAGGGGTTATCGACCTCATCGACCATCTTCATGCGAGGCGAGCCAGTCTGGAAAGAGCGTTAAGAACTACTGGAAAGGGGAGCGAATCTACGTTTCTGCGCACTCGCAAGCGAGGCATCGACAACGAACTCCAACGCGCCCACGGTTTGATCGCCACGCTGGATCGGAGCAGACAAAGAAGGGCAAGTAATAAGACCCGCAGACGGCCGAGGGGCGGCGGGCATTGACCATTTTAACCTTCACAACTTTTTGAGATCGAGTTTTTCAAAAAAATTGAAATAAGGGGGGCCATGGACATACGTACACAAACAGAGAAATGGTACTTACGCGCTCGCAGAAGCAATCTGATACTGGTGACAGCAGCCATCTCGGAGGAGGCGGATGTTGCGCCACTCTCATAAGGTCGGACGTCGAGAAGGCGCTCGACGCACGTCTGGCGAAAATGCACAGTGAAGAGCGCCGTCCATCGCGCGCTTTCAAAGTGAAAGGGCGGAAAGGCTGGATGTGGGTCGTGATCGACTTGAATAGCGACCGCGCCAAGGGCGATCGCAAAACCATGAGGCCCTCCCTAAAGGCCCTTGCCACGCGAGTCTTCGGCTGTAGGTACTGTGGAGGTCTCGTGGAGAAGCATGGATTAAAGATCGGTCCCGAGGGTCCACTGGTTTTCACGGATGAGGTCTGCGGCTTCCCCGACGCCGAGGAGGAGAACCAGATGCGCAGGATCGGTCTCGACTTTGTGAGGACCGCCACGATCCCGGAACTCAAGGTACTCTTGGCCAACGACTGCACGCTCGGGTGCGACGAATGCGTCAGGGGCAAGGACCGTCGTAACCCAGGTAGGGAGTACCTTCACTACACCGCCGCAAAGCTGGAAGGCTTCGGCGACGCGGGGCAAAACAACATGGACCAGATGGCCATCGCCTATCTCAACAAGGGTGGCTTCGAACTGCTCCAGAACCTCTTCATGAAATACACGGGTGGGTTCGACGACCCCAAGATCAAGTCGGCCGTCAAGAAAAAGCTGGAAGTACTATTCAAGCTGTGCACGCCTGGCAGCGGAGAATACATTCGAGGTGCCCACGAGCTTATGCAGGCCGTCGACTGGCTTAACGACCTTATCTCGCGCATTGAGCGCCCATTCGACAAGCTGCCTCTGCTCGACCGTATCCAGCTTTGCCTGGACGCATCTGCTACGGGCAGCATTGGCGAAGACAGCCGGAACGAGGCATCGGGTGCGCTGGCACACTTCAGTTGCCTGTCGGCCAATGACGGAATCGCCAACCTGATCCAAAATGCCACCAGCCCTGCCGCCCTGAAGGGTCTCGTGGAGAAGCTGTTTCACGTAACAGGTGTGTATCAGCGTTCGACGGCGGAAAAAGCCAGCGCAAGCAAGCCGAAGGCAGTCGAGAAGGCGGTCAAGAAGTTGGAGACGGCTGCAGCGAACATGAAGGTGCGCGTCATGACTAAGAGGGATATGATCGAGTTGCAGCGGGCTCAAGATGCTGGCGAGGCGCCCACCGAACTGGTCAAGGTCTGGGTCCGTGATCCAAGCGCAGCGTCCGAACCCGAGCCGAAGTCAGCTGCCGGGAGTGCGTTTGCCGGCGTGGGAAAGCGGGTCGAAGCTGCGACAAAGCCACGAGGCGGCATGGCGCTCAAGGGCGTAGACGAGTGGAGTGGAGACTCGCCGCGCGAGAGACCCTACAGCCTGACTGAGCTCGGTGAACACCTCCGCGCCGGAAAGGAGCCTGTCTACGTTGATGCCCAGAGAGAGACGGGACTGTGGCATTACGTGACGGGGCTGGAGGACAGGCTCTTGAGGGTCCAAGTCCGCGATAGCGGCATCGTGTGGGGCTTTCACCGACCGGATGGGTGGATGGGGAAAGTACGTGGACACCGCATGAAGAAGGTGTTCGCCGTGGCTAGGCTGCGTGGCAAGGGCTTTGCGCACTGGATGGTGTTTTGCGAAGATATCGATTCTTGGTTGCACGAGTCTGCGCGCGACGGCGTCTGGAAGAGCCCGAACGGCACAAACGTACAAACTCTGCGATCGGACATGATGAGCTCGGATGCATCGACTGCATTGAAGCAGGTCTGGGAGGAAGCGGCGAAGTCCATCCCAACGCAGGTTGAGCGGGGTCAGACCCTAGCGGTGGGTGTGGGACTTGCCATCAATGAGGAGGACACCAACTGCATACTGAACGGCAATCTGAAGCTTTGCATTGGAACGCCTTATGATTTCGAGTACGAGGTCAAGCACTTCGAAACCGACGAGGCCGAAGCGGCGAAGATGAACACCAGAGATGAACAGTCGAAGCAACGAAGGGAAAGGGCGCGCGAGGACAGGGCGCGCGAGGCGAGTGCACGTGAGGAGCGAGCGGCGCGCGAGGCAAGTGCACGTGAGGAGCGCATACGGCGAAGCCGCGAACGTCCGTCGCTCATGCGTGTGTGCGTGTGCGGAGAGAGGGTATTCGATAGGAGGGCGACATTCTGTTGCAAGTGTGGGACGGGACTGCCGGGGTTTACAACGGAGCAGCAGAAGGAGCTAAGGAGGCAGCACGGGGACGGCGCATGCGCGCAGCAATAGAAATGGGAGAAAGACCAAAAAAGTTAGAATAGTTTTCTACTCGCTATTTCTTCTCGCTCGCCCATCTACCTCTAACTTGCTCCTGAACGGTCCGCTATTGGATGTTCGCGATCGCTGTAATGGGACCACAACGTATCTGCCGTCCGGGCGCACTTGATCCGCGGACGCAGGGGTCCGCCCCCTCTTCCGCGACACGCAGCAACAGGCGTGCATGATAACCTCCCGCGGCGAGAGCTTGCTTTCGCCGGTGGACGAGACTTCCTCCAGCATACTTAGTTTTCGTTAGGAAACAATGCCCTTTAAACATGTTACAACCCGCATAAATAATCCACTTCTATGTATACAATGTTCCGCTCACTCTCACATCAAATCGTTAAGCGCTCGCGGACCTACAGCACGCGACTCGACTGCCCGCCAATCCCGACCGGCGCCTTGGACGGCGAAGGGGCGACGGCATCGCTTTCCGTGCTACTGGATGACTGGAGGAATACGATCGTTCAATTGCAAGACGACGCGGACCGATTACAATGGCAGGTGGACCTATTGAATAAGCGGTTGGCGGAAAAGGAGGGTGAAACCGGGGCGCGACGTCAAACATGCGACGCTACGTTGCCTATCGTTATTAACCTTTCCTTTTCGGCAGATTAGTGGACAAAATTGCACATATATACTCTCGTGTGAGAGTATACATGGTGAAAAATGCATTGGGTTTATACACAGCACTGCCGTCAGATATTCAGTCTGTCGTGGACGAACAGATGGTCGAACTGTGGCGGCGCGAATATGACAGATGCCTCTCTCAAGTATACTGCGCAGCGGCACTAATGCGCCTGAAACGCCAGCTGCGCAGAAGCGTGGACCCATACGAACGCACCCTCTACACAATAATAGGATGCGGCGGCGAAGACAATCGGCGCACTATGTTCCCGCACGCGTTTCTCGTGTTGTCCGGCCTCAGCGCCTCCGTGATGCGAACACTGGCAATGTTCCCTACATGTCTCAAGAGGCGATGTCCCCTCATATCGAAGTGGGCCATCTTGAATGCCCGAGGCGCACTGCTAGCTGGTGCGGCGACGTTGCTTTCTGAGCCTGCGCGCCGTACTCTCCGTGCCTATGACATCCATCGATCGCAATGTGTTGCTTGGCGCGAACATTTGAGGTCTTTCGTGGACGGGATGGTCGAGCGAAAATACGCGGGTGTTGACACTAGTTACCTAGTAGAGGTTAGCCTCCTCTCCGGTTGTTTTCGTCGCATGCAGTCCGCCTTTACGAAGTCTTCCTGCAAGGAGGTTGCTTTAGCGCGCAGCGGTATCGCGCGTTCATTTTTCGCGTGCCCCAAAGGTGAGACGATACACCATATATAGCGCTAAAGCCCCGACAGCGGCGTAGTACGCCTGCGCCATGGCGTCATCTGGCATTTTCCACCCGTTTGACGTAGGGGTTCCATCCAGTTGGGAGAACGCCTCCACACATGGTCTTCCTGTTATGGGGTTCCGTCTGGCGGGAAAGTCGCATGGCGACATGCTTTTGATGTCACTCACCGCAACATGGCGCGTCTGCTGCGAGACGTTGTTATTGACATCGATTGTTTGAAGCGTGACCGGACGACAGGACGGGTCACTCCCTTGCATGAATGCTTGGAAAATGCCAAACGGATTGATCCGTCCGGCGTTGCTCATGAGCCCTGGCACGAGCCCCTTGAAGTCGCTAAAATTGGCCCCCAGCCCGCTACTTACAAAGGGTATGCTACCATCAGGTACATTATTGATGTAGATGTGTCTGGAGGCTTTCCGTGACGTGCCCTCGACCGTGCAGTTGCCACCCGTCTCGAGGAAGAACTTGTTCCCTAAAGGGCGGCCGCTCCGGGACGCACTCCCTCCGCCTGTGACCAGCATTTGAACGTACGCGATGAGACCTTGCACGTCGGTGCCAAGTGCACTCAAAGAACCAGAAGAACTCATACCAATTTGCGCCGGCGTGCTAACCTGTCTCCAGTATTCATAATTCGGGCCGAGTAGCTTTTGCTGCAGGGAATCCACATCATCTAACGCCTCTTCGAAAAAGTTCGCCATGATATACTAACAAAATAGAATAAAACGCAGAAGCGCACTACCGGAAAGTAACTGCCTACACCGGGCCAGTTGGTGCCACCGAAAGCGACCCCGGAGCCGGCCCGGGTATCGGTGCCGTGCTGCCCGGGGTGCGCCCCACCATCTCGGCGCTCTTGCTCTCCAGTTCGTTTCCGATCTCCTTCAATGCGGTGCTGTTTTTGTTTACGTCTTGCTGCAGCTTGTCCATTGTGTTCTTGACTTTCACCAGACCGTCCAGCTGTTCCTTAAGAAACGCTATGTTGGCCGCGTTTTGTACACCTAGGAACTTCGGGTCGGACTGAAGTTGCTGATAAGGCTGGTACGGGGCTGCCGGCTTGCTCCCATCCACCAACGTCTCAAGACCAATGTTTTTGTAGCATGCATAGCCGTTCTCAAACACGACATAGGCAAGAACGGCGACAGCGATCATAAGTAGGGCTTTGTACATGACTGATATATATGTAGGTCAGTTTTATTTTCTTCGCGGGTATGTATATACATGGCGGCAAGAGAAGGATACAAATCGTGGAAAGGAAACGTTTGGGAAGTTGTAAATGGAGAAGGGCAGTATTTCAGAATGATCCCCAGCGTGGTCCCCGCGTTCTCCAGACCTAACTTCAACAGCTCGTCCAACTCCGTAGACCCCAATCTATACGCTGCGCCCTTTGCCAAGCCCCGGCCACTGAAGTTGTATCGCAAACAACTGGTGCCGGTGGAGAGAAGTGGAAAAAGCAACGCGAGCATGGGGAATGCTATGGACATCCCGGGTGGTGCAGTTTATTTAGCCACCAGTGACGGCAGTGGGTGCCCCTCGTGCCAGGACGTGTCAAACGGACTAACAACCATACTGACCTACCACGGGGACCGAGGAGAGTGCAACACGTGCTACAAAGAGAGTTGTGGCGACCCCAGTGGGAACTCCTTTGGTTGCATCCGGCGCATGCGCGATGGCATGGGTGCTCGCACTGCTTCGACGATTGTGTCCAAGAAGTATTACGCCAGCAATGCAAGCTACTTGCGTGCTCGATCGCGGACGTTCGGTCAAAACCAAACCATGAACGCTATCGCGGGACACGTGTACTTTGACGCGAGTGGTAATCCAATCAACCCCTCCAACTCGTCTACGGGCTCCCAAGTCTACAACACCGGGACATGTGAGAACAAGGATCGCGCGTGCAACCAGACCATATACAAGCCAAACAACCGGCAGTTCAGCACGCAGGGGGCGGTCTCGAGCAGTTCTCGTATCGATCTGCTGAAGTTGAACGTGAGGGACAAGGAGGCAAAGTTGTGGAAGGAGTCAGACCTGTATCAACAAGGCATTGCTCTCGGGAGCAAGAAGTTCGTTGCACCTTGCGTGGACAACTTGGTCAATAGGCCACAGTTTGACGGGATGAGGATAAAGTCAGGGAACCCGTCTACGTGTTTCTTGACGCAGATAGCTGCCCTCCAACGGCAAAGTAAGACCGTGGATCAGGTGTATGGGATCAGCAAGGCCAATGCCGCCGCGGTGATGGTCCCCGTTGCCTAACACGTGAAGCGCTAAAATTGATCCTTAATTACTGAAAAAAAGGCACCACACACACACACAAACAAATGAGGGACCTCCACGACTTCCGCAAGACGGCCATGCGAAAACGAATGGACACCCTCCTTGGAAAGGTCGAAAAATACGACATGTCGAGCTGCGCGTTTGACAACTACATTCATACTGCTTTATCATGTCTTATCAGTATGAATGGACTGGATGACCGAGTAGGCCTACTAGAAACATACATGGACTTCTCGCTCATCTTCGACCCTTCTCAACCCGTCCGCTGGGACAGGCGGGAGCTCTTTCAATCTATGGTGTGTGGTCGATATGAAGATACCGGGTTGGTAGACGGGGTCTTCTTCCCGACGTTGTTTGAGTTACTAGAGAAAAAGAGTGTGGTGTTCGTCATGCTCGACTTTCATAAGTATCTCCCCAACGACGAGGAGTGCATAAGTGCCGAATGGCTTTACGAGTACCATGCTACCGGTCTCTTATTCTTCAGGAATACGTTCGGGAATATCCAGCTGTATCACTTTAACCCACATGGCCAGGCCGGTGCGTACATCAACGTCTACAAGAGATGCATTAGCATGAAGCGGAGGCAATGCGTGGACTTGCCGACAGGCCTAGATAGATTTGTGATGAGCGAACTAGCGCACGCGCTCGAGTGCTATCGACTGAGCCCCCGCTGCACGTCGCAATTACCACCGTTTGACTACGATCGAACGAAGAGATGCAACTATCTGGGACCCAACCTTCAAGCCGGGGACGAACAGGGTGTATGTTGTATGTACCAGGCGATGCTCGTGCACGAAATATGCCAGCATTTTGACACTAAACAGAAAGTCCAATACAGTGACGTGGACAAAAAAGGGTATCTGGTAGTAAAGACACGCGAGTTCCCACCGCATCGGGCAAGCATCAAGGAGGGTCGCGTGTTTGACATTATCATGCGGTCGGTCGCAAGCTTGTCACCCGACTTGCATCGCCACATGAGCTATGATGAGGCGATGGAACATGGCGGCGTCGTCAACAACGCAAGAGTAACTATGGGTGAGTTTCGTTACTATTGCGCTATGGAGAAGCTCATAGAGGAAAAGGGTGCATTCTTTATCAAAGCCGTACTTGGAACGATTGTTCCATACCTCACGCAGAAAAGCCTACGGGATATGATCGATCGTCAAACAGAAAGTGAAGAGGCCTAGTTATGCTCTACGTGCATCGCTAAGGGGTCAACATCCTCGGTGTCGGCGCCGGTGTCGGTGTCGGAGTCAGAGTTTTCTGTTTTGGCAGGCGCAGGCGCAACCACTACGGTGGGACTGACAACCTGTTCCAACTTCGGCTTATCCCGCCCGAGCGACACAACAATGCGCCAGCATGCACCGTCGCCACCCTCGAGTACAACCTTGTGCCTGTCCCCGGTAGAAACGAGGACAGACGATCCCGTAGTGCGCGAAACTCGTTCCACACGTTCTATACCATTGCTGTCGGTGGTCTCGACGTAGTCTATGAATGATCCCTTTACGACCACGTAAAAAAAGGCACCAGAAGAGGCACGAAGAGGACCCTCGTCACTTTTTACGATCTTTTGGACGAATATGTTTACGGGCGGCCACCGCATGGCCGGTGGGATAAGCGGACTATAGCTGTAACACGAAACGCTCTTCTCCCCGTCCTTAATGGCATGGCGGCGACCGCCCCGGAGAGCCACTACGTCAAATATCGCCACGCTAGCGCGAGCCCCAATACACAACACACTCGATATGCAGCCGATCGATACTAACGCGGTCGTTACGACAATGTTTCTCCCGATGGAAGTCATAGCGCGCCAAAACGCGGAAATATATCGAGACGGATACACAGCAGCGTCCATCAGCTTGATCTCATCATCATCCGATTTGGGCATCTGGCAAACTCGATATATTCCTAAAATACAATATTGTCTGTAATCCATTTTCGTATTTGACGATTAGTGGGTTCCATGATCTTTTCAAGACCCTCAATGTAACTCTCGTGCTCACCCTGATCACGTTGCATGCATAGCAGTGTGTGATACATAATCTGCATCTCACTCTCACCATACACCCTAACGATCTTCACGAAGATCGTATTCAAATCGCCACCCTCCTCACGCGCCCCGACCCCACCACCCGAAGCCACCGAAGACGTCTCAGCGGAATCCACATCATCCAAACTATTCGACCGTGAACTCTTCCGCGACCCGCTCATCAAATCGCCTAAATCAATCCGGGGCGCTATGCCCCAATCGGGGTCCCCTACAGCGGTGGAGGCACCGGCAAGCATTGACTTGTACATATGTAGGGTATGCAGTAGAGAGTGCTTATCGGAAGTATTATAGGTCTGGACTAGTCTATCGATGCCATCCATCGCCATCGTTCTCACGAGCTCGTACAACCTCGCGCCGATCAGGTCTTTGCCCAGACCAGCGGGTTTGTAAAAGGAGATAAAGCGGGTGATCACGTTGAAAAGGAAAAAGAGATCATCCTTGTTATCGTTGTTGTAAGCACGAAGTATACCTTGAGCCCAAGTAGGATGTTGCACGTAGAGCAAGTTGTTCTGGATGGTTACCTTGGTCCCTGTAGGGCACACCGACAGGCATGCTATGCGGGCCATCGCTTGCATGGGCTCGAGTATGGTTTCAAATCTTTCTTTTGGCCGTGAACTAAGAAGACCCCTATATAAACCATGAAGCTTACTCATGTGGTATAGCCCAACAAGTGCTTTAGGTAGATTGCTCGCCATATACTGTGGTGGGAAACTTTGTGAGAAAGACATTATGGGTAGGTGTTTGTTTTCCGTGTGGCAGGTCATATTTCTGGCAATAGGTGACGCACCTGTGAATGGCGGTTTTTCTGAGTTGCTCGATCCGGTCGGCGTCAGGGACGCGAATGAGGGAAAGCGTCGTTTTGATGTTCTCTATCTGCTGCTGGCCAAAGGCGGCGTTTATCTCCTGCAGTTTGTCAAGGAACAGTCTAGGAATGGGGAACGCGAACAACGAGGTCGGAAGACACCCCGGGTTCTTTTCCATCTCGGAGAGCAACTTGTGGAACACCTGTGCATAGGGGCCGGCGTCGCGCACGCGAAAGCCCCTGCATACGAGATATCTCTCGGAGTTGGCACATCGACTAGTCAGTGGCTTATGGATATGGACCTCGTCGTACAAGCTATTGAGAAGGAATGCGATGTCCACAGACATCCTGGAGAACATATCGAAGACTTTGACGACGAATGTTCCCCCGTGACGTTGAATGGCTGTGGCAAAAGATATCTGCGCAAGCAGAAGCGGCAGCGACTGATGCTCCTGTTTATTGTAGTCAGCACTGAAGTCAAATCCACCATCACCAGTCACTAGGTCCATACTGCTGCCGTATTTCGTGAAACACGATTTGAGATTAGCCGGGTCGAGCAGATCGCCCGTTCCGCTCTCCCCCAGCTCGACACTCGCGGTCGGATTGCGGGCGAGGTATGATTGTAGTTTTCCCCAACCGGGGACCGCATCGTCCGCGTCATCGACAAGTGTCATGCCCACATGTTGATCGTTCTCGTTCTCATGAGGCTGCCGTCTGGACCGAGTCGCTTCGAGGAAACCGCCTGGTCCCTCGGCAAGATGGAACGAACGATACGGGGCAGCGTCGCCGTCCATCAAAATCCCGTGATCCGTGAGGATCTCATGGAGCTTGAAAAACGCACGGGAGATCGTATGTCGGCGACACACTGAAGAGCGCATCCCGGGTATCATGGTGTGCACATACTCATGAGGATTGGTATAGCGTTTGAAACAGTCCCACTCTCCGAGCTTGGTGCCGATGTCGCGTTTGGTCGCGTCTAAGTAACCCTTCAACGTTACGCTGACACACGGAACTTCATCATCTGGGACGGTGGGACGAACGTCGGTCGCTATCGCGCTAGGCGGAATAATATAGGGGTACTTGGGCAAGAGGAGAGAGTTCATCAGCTATGTTAACAGTCGGCGGGTGTCTATGTCCCTTTCAACACCAATTTCCTTCGCGTCCTGCGCACGACGGGCGCTGCCACCTCCTGGACCTCGCTCACTGTGGCCACCGCGTCGGCCGTGGCACGGGCCTCCTCATGCACCTCGGACTGAAGCGTATTTTGAAGTGTTTGGGACACCTTCTCTGCGTTCACATCCCGCACCTTCTTGTACACAAAGTATTTGTTCAAGAACGAAATGCGCTTCTCGGCAGGTGTCATTTTTAACGCTGTTCCATACTCGTCAGATGCGATCCGATTGCGCTTGGCATCCTGTTCCATCTGCCCATAGAGCTCCCGGAACGATCCAATCGCACCCCCGAGACCCATCTTGCGCGCCTCATCCCGAGTCGCAGGCACAAACCCATAATCCTCCAGCATGCGCGTAAGGTAGTCGAAGTTAACTAAGAACTCGCGAAACGTCTTGTTGATCGACTCCTGATACACGTCAATAGCGTATCCCACACAGCTCGAGTTAGCCTCGAAGTCGTCCCTGTCGTATCTCTTTGTAATTTCCCAGAGCTTGGCGCCTCTCTCTTCTATTGACACGCTCTCGTTGTCCTTTTTGCCCCGTAGCATGTTGAATATCTGCTGACCATCATATGTCGTGCCGATGAAATATCCCCCGGCCTTGGTGCACTCGCTAACGTTCCTAAGGAAACCGTGCACCGTGGCCGCATCCCGAAACATATAGTGAACCGCGAACTGGACGGAGCTAACATTAAAACCACTCTTTCCCTTCCCGAACTGTCTAGCCACTCCCTTGCCAAGCTCCTTTTCGTCTCTCACACCCTCACCAAACACCGCCCGGGCCACGCGCTTCCCCGTCTCCCCAAACAACCCGTCTCCGTCGCGGAAGTTGATACTGCCATTCCCATACGCATACAGCGCAAACGGCATTTCCTTGAACTTGGTGCGGTAGTTTAGGTATCTGGCACACGCTCCATCGAGCCGGTTCTCAATGTTGTCTTTGGACAGATCAACGCCGAACACAAACGACAGCTTCGCAGCTATCCACTTTGGCATGTCCCCGCCCTTGCCGACTGCATAGTCAATAAGCGTGTTGCCGGGCCTGGAAACTCCTACTATTAAACGTTTCTTGACGTAGAGATTGTGGAAGTCGCGCAGCCCTCGGGTAGACGTCGACCCAACAGCCCTGTTGTAGTAAATGTCGTCGTCGGCGAGCTCGTCTGGGATGCCCGTACCCACGGTAATCATCTCCTCGGTAACCGGGTTATGAAGTGAGTGCCAATTCGTATTGGCCACATGGTAGGCGTTCCCGTAGTTCTTTCCACCTCCACGGTACTCTGCCGTCTTATCATACCGCACACGCAGTGGCACCCAGCGCCAGCGCCCTTCCTTGGAGGGGTCGTAACTAAACTCGACTATGGTCCCGTCCTCGAAAACCTCTCCTCCCTCGGTGAACATCTTATGTGCGCCCGCCGAGTCCTCTCTGAGTAAGACGTTGCACAATCCAGCCTCCGCATCATAGGGGTTTGTAGGAAAGAATTGCATAGGACGGTAATTGTCGCTTCTACCACTCTCATTGAACTGAGGGATAACGTCGTTGATCACCGCGGCACATGGGTTAAGATAACCGTGTTTCTTCTCGTCGAACCCCACCCGAAGTACCAGAGTTTGATACTGCGTAAGCTGCTCAGACGCGGCGGCATCAGTCCCACTCTGGAACACACTCTTGATCGCGTCCTGACCGCCAGACGTCTTCTCGGTGCTAACCAAGAAGTCAATGGTATTGAGATGAGCTGGCTTCCACTTGAACGCGTATTCCCAACCAGATTTGAAGTTACGAGGAACATCGCCTTGCTTTGACGCACCTACCCCCAGTCTCGCAGGGGTGAAGATAAGGCCGTCCGTTTCGTACTCGTACATACCATCTTTCTCCTGTTGCATGATCACACCACAACCCTGGAAGATCGACTGGGCAGGCGTGTCCACGTAGAAGCGCTTGTTTGTGATACGAATAGGGGGAAGCGACCCCGGCTTGATTCCCGAAGACCCAAGCTGCTTGATCAGCGCGATGAGCTTCGGTAGACGGGCGCTAGCCAGTGGATCTACATCATCCGACAACGGGACAAGTGGCAGGGAGCGCACATCCTGTTTATTTATGAAATACACGTCAAACGCCGCGTACAAATTGATGAACTCACCCTTCTTGTTGTGCAACACATGCTCCCCGTCAAGCAGCGTATGTCGGTACTCCTCGATCGCCGTACGTGCACCCGTGAACTGAACATTCATGTTTGTCGAAATGAGGTATATCTTGCCTCTTCCATCGATGTAAAGGAGCTTCCGCGCCCCATCCGCTTTTTCGGTGACGGTGTACTGTTGGCGAATATTCGGGATGTTAGAGTCGGGATTGACCGGCGCGGCATTAACTGCCTGAAGGGTGGTGGGATTGGGACCAATAAATTGGCGCGGAAACACGCGCATGCCACCTTTGTGGGAAGGGTCAAAGAGTTGGATGTAACCGTCGAGCGCCGCAGATTGTTCCGGGTAGGAGACGGGGAAGTTGGTCTCCTGAAGCCCTTTCAAAACAATCAATGCCGCTCGGCGCAGGGACGCTGCGATTGGGCCTGCATCCCTATCACCCGGCCCAAAACCAAGCGACGCCGCGTCGACTTCTAACTCGATCTCATACTTCTCCCGGTTGTCAAACACTCCGGAATCCGCCACACTGTATTCGGGGACTAGTCGCGGCCCGCGGCGGTTAGACTCCTTCACGACACTCAAATCGGCAACGATCGGCAAAGTGGGATGGCGCATCGTCGTGCGCGTGATGTATCGGAACACCTTCTTCGACTCCCTCCAGGCATCGATCGTTCCTCTGGCGAGCGGGGACTTATTCGGGTCAAGTGTGGTCTCATTGTGGAGCGTTACCCTGAAGTTGAAGTCGTCGAAGTCGACAGGATTGGCGATCGGCGCCCCGCCATCCGCTTCCCTAATCATCGTCTTTTGTACGAACCGAGCCTGCTGCGTCCCGTCGCCTAGTACAGGGAGAGTGTTGTTCCTGCAATACCTTTGCACTTGGCTCAACCCCGCGATTTCGCAGCGCACGTTCGAAAGCTTCGTCATGCCCGTCTTGGCATCCACGTATTGAGGTGTGGCGCGCAGCATGGAGTTCGGACGGGCCGCAGCAATCGTGAACCCCGCAGACAAGAGCCTGCAAATCACGTTATCAAAGTTGATCTTCGTGATCGGGCGCACACCACGCGTACCAAACTTCAGTTCGCACTCAGGCTGAACAGCGCCGAACGCCCCAGTCTGTTTTCTCATGAACTCATCCACTAATGTTACCAACTGTGCTGCGGCATCGATAGATGACATGTATATAAATTGGTAACATTATTTTATACCCCCTTGTAATATTCAATTTTGTCTTAAAGCGAAACGTAGGTATAGAGCGACTTGTATAGCTCTGGCTTTGTTAGCGGCTTCTGCACACCGCCCTTCATCCCGACAACGTTAAGACCAAGCGCGCTGGAAAGCTCTTCAAGCTCCGGCTTACTGTAGCCAGTCATAGCTTTCAAAAGCTTGCCTGACCCGTCCGAGCGGAACCTTTTAGTAACCAGTTCGTTAACCCTATCATCTCCCACATCATTCTCCATGACCCAAGAGTCTCTGCCTGCAGAAAGACGGACGACATTCCACGGATCGTTCGCCGATGAAGCGCCAACCTTATAGTATACGTTCCTGTGCAGGAGCACGACCGGCAAAGACTTCAGCGTCGCGATGGCTACGAAGGTCTGCGGGGACATGATCTCTTCGGAAAGTCCCTCTTCTACTTGACTAACCCTAATCTTGGCTGCTTTAAGTATAGCTTTGTTCTCCCGGACAAGTGTGACAAAGTCTATCATGCAGCTTGCCCTTTCGGAGAAAGGACTTTGTTCCGCCATGGCGCACCGGTGCTCATCATGCATAAGAGTGTATAGACACCAGAACAGTGTGTCTTGATGCTGTGGACGGAATACAGTAGCTGATTGGGCCACCGGAGGTGGCACCGGTTGCGCTTTCGGTAGTGGCGCTGGTTGCGCTTTCGGTAGTGGCACCGGTTGCGCTTTCGGTAGTGGCACCGGTTGCGCCCGCGCTCGAGTTGTGTCCTTATTAACAAGTGCGATCTTAGAAACCACTAGGTCGATCGAATAACGTGAGAGTTTACCCACGATGTCATGTGCCTTCATCACGCGCCTTTGTTTCTAGGGAGCTTAATGTTCGTAGTGGCGCTCTCTCTATGGTGTTTAAAGAAACGATTAGAAAGGCTTTCTTTCGCACTCTCTTGCTGCTCAAGACATGATTGCTGCTGCTCGACATAGGCGATGTACGTCTCCAGCTTCATAACCGTTGCATCGGGGACTTGCGAGAGATTGATGAACACCCCGTTCGGATTCTCATTCAGGACAACGGTTTCGTCGTCATTGAGTATCCTCAGCGCCTCTATCTGATGGAACCTTGGCATTGCCTCTATCTGCCGCTTGGTTTTCTCAAGGTCAAAACTCATCTGACTATTGAGAGAAAAACAAGCTAGACTTCTAAGTAGTTATTGCGCCGTCTTCATGGCCAGGTATTTGGTCTTGCGCTCCATGAGCTGACCAATGACAGATATATACTTGTCATGGAGTTCAAACCGTTGCCCGATGACCCGGACGACAATGGGGTCACCTTCTTTAACCTCACCAAAGGATGCAGAGGCAAAGTGATGGTCGCGCGCCACAAACACCACTACGGGACTGACCGGCTCGTCGATCTCTGCGCGGATTCCAGCTTTGGTAATGTTCTTAGCGATGCACCTAATATGCATTCCTTCCACTGGATTACATATCAGGCACTCGAAAGCCACCGTGAACAGTACGTTTGAAGCCTTGAGCAGCCCCGATGAATGTGTGAGTATGCGCGTGGACCCTGGACGTACGAACCCTTCAGGGCCGCACTTACCCTCGTATTCGAACTGTACGATGCGCTCTAATGTCTGACGGAGACCTTTCCCGATACTCTTGAAAGGGACGACGATGTCTCGCGACAGTAGTGACGGCGCGTATATAGACGATGACCTCTTCTTGTCAGGTCTGCGTTTATCGAGCGCGACGGGGCCCCGCGTCGGCGCGACCTCTACAGGCTCTACCGGCTCCAGCTCGGGCTCTACCAGCGCAGGCTCTACCGGCTCCAGCTCGGGCTCTACCAGCGCAGGCTCTACCAGCTCGGGCTCGGCCACGACTTCCGCCGCGCTTTCGACTGGGGTATTCACAACAACTAGCTTTCCTGCACGGGCACGCCGCGGTCTCGTGGCTACGGTACTCATCACTTTCCTATATTAGACGTCCATAACATTTCTTCAATTTTCACACAAAGCTCAATTTATCCAGATCACTCTCCACAGCCTCGGTTGGACCCAGAAACCAACGCTTTCCATCCACCTTCTCCGAATCATAAACGCGAAGCGTTAGCTCTTGGCGAACACACAACTCCTTCTGCCCGACGTCCCGGGTGTTTGTCGAAGTGTACTCTGCATGGCGACCTGCTACTATCCCATTCAATATTCGCAGTGTCTCGGACTTCCCCGACTGATCACATCTGGCACCCTTATGACGTTTACGATCCATTTGCTTCGTTTTAAAAACTATATATTCACTCTTGAAGTAGGCCATGAAGCCGACGATCCTGCTTAAGTCTGTTGCCAGCACTCGGTTTGACTGTATCTGACCCTTAAAGTCCGTGTAATCCTCCGCCTCTGCTTCGGAAAACACGCCCTCACCCCCTCGGCGAACATACAGCACATTCCCGTCCGGTTTGTAGAGCAGTGCGCCCTCAAAATCGCCATGCTTCATTACCAGCGTACTGAGATATCTCATGACATAACCCACTACGCTGAAACTCCCGGCGAGTTGCAGCAGCGGCATGCCTATGAGACGCAACATATCGGCTAGATCGAGCACCTCCACCATGTGTTTCACCACAGCGAACGTCAACTTCTCTTCATCCACGCCTTCGTCGCGCATAGACGACACCACACCGGCGGCCATGTCATACCATCCATCGCTTGCCTCCACCGCGGACCCTGCCATGGCCACCTCGTAATCCGTCTGCATTTTTCGAATGATATCGATGTTCTCCCCAGTTTTCGCAGGTCGTCCTTCGCCCAAATCGACGATGGGTATCCGGACCGTCTTGTTCTTATGGGCAATAGGGACACTGCGATCGCGCACACCCACATTCGTATCCGTCAACTCTAATGGCTGGAAAAGATACAAATCTCCTTTATTCACCAAGTTGCCGGGTCTTCCGTACATATCGATTATATACTCGTTCTCGTCGTCCACCAACTGGGTCAGTGCGGCATTTATCTGCACCAATGGGTAGTTCCGAACGACATTGATAGAAGTAATCAACTCTTCCTTAGTGTAGAAGAACCGGTCCTTCATCAATTGGCGAACACGCTGAACGATCTTGTCTGTGTTCATAAGAATGAATGCTTCACTGAACGTGTCTAGTTTGACATCGTCTTCGTCCAAGTCAGCATCCGGTCGGCACTTGTACGCACAGTTCTCCATGTAATCACATGCAGCCGTGAATGGCTTATCCCCCACCGGGTATTGGATCGTCTTTCCTGACGATAGTTCCTGCTTAACGGTTTGACCGATATCGCTCACCGTGAACCCAACCTGCTCAAGATTGAGTAAGCAGTCGACCGCCGTTTTCTTCAGGACACGGGCCACTGCGCCGATCTGGACCGCCTTCGCCTCCGCCAGACGATATACATATAGATCGGCTGCCTCCATATTCGCGTCGTTGCCTTCGAGCATCGTACTATACAAGAATATCTCCACGTTACGTTTGGTGAATGGAAGCTTCCTATGGCTACACCATCTCACAGCTCGTCCGATGATTTGTTCTATTCGGTTCATATTGTACCAAGGCTCCAAAACGTGGACTTGCCGAATAGCAATGAAGTCCAACCCCTCTGACCCTGCTTGCGAAATCAGCACCACCTTCACCACCGATCCGTCGGCATTGGCATCCCCTGTCGCAGCATTTATCTCCTCGAGATTGTTCGGCGATATCGACTTATCACCGGTGATCATCGCGTATTTGGCCGTCCGCACACCGGCGCCAACGCGCGCACCTCGAGGCTTCATAGTGTCGAAGTCCAACGGCTCGCTGGGTGCCGCCGCAAACAGGTTCTTCGACTTCGACATGCGACCTACGTATCGCGTGAGACCAAGCTCTTCTAGTGCCAGGGCGATGGGGATCAGTCCACCTTCAATGTACTGGGAATATACAAGGACTATTCCCTCTGATCCCATGATACTTTTGGTAATAGCTGATATCTTGGCACTGTATTTGCCTATCTCGCCGGGTGCAAACACACTTCCGTAGGGAGTTTCTTTGTATTTAAAATCACGTTTGACACCGTTAACCTCTTTGAACGTGCCTATGCGGGCCAGCCCCGCTTTCCCAACAAGCTCCTTCGGGTCGACTGGGGCCTCGTCTCCAGCCGCCCCGACATCACCCTTCCCTCTCCCTTTCCGTTTCCCCTTCTTCACTCCCGCCGCAGCAATATATTCGTTTAACCTGGTGTCCGGATAGACAATATTGAGCGCCTCGAGGGGACGCTGCAGCATGGTGTACCCGAACGCGTCCATATTCTCAAAGTTCGGCATTTCTCGGTAGGGAGGAATGCCATTCTCCACCGCATATCGCAGCCGGTCCACGATGTAAGTGTAGCCGATCGATTGATAGGGTGCCGCATTCGTCACGAAGACTCCTATGTGCTCGAGCGGTCGTCGTATCGGCTTACCGTTTAACTGAAGAGCAGGATACCCATGCGATGCCAGGCTATTGCTGGGGGAAAAATAAGAGGGATATATTCTGTAGGGGAACGCGTATGGGTTCTCACCGCGAACGAAAGAAACATATCCCGTGGCCTTTCTCTCCAGAAGTTCTCTGCCGACCTCCACCCCGTCACCGTCCACACGAAAAGACCCGTCTGCATCGAAGACCTGTTTTGCCTCGATGCCGGGACGCCGGTCGTTAATGTTCATGAGATTTATCAGCCAAATGACCTCCCTGTACGTGTTGTACATCGGCGTCGCTGAAAGCAAAAGGAGACGAATCCCCTCGACGCTCTCCACGAGCTTATAGAGCTCGACAGCCACCTTTTTGTCCTTGTTCTCATCGCTGATCCTAATATTGTGCACCTCGTCGATAATGACCAATCGATTACTGAAATGGCGCGCCAGACGCCTTTTCCCCACCGCGGCGGCATCGACGCCATCTGACGTACTGATTTTATTAATGTAGTTCGCGAACTCGATATACCCCAAGAACAAGTACGAACCGTTAATAATTCTCCTTACCTGCCTCACTATCTTATCCTTTGGCAAACCCTTCATACTCATAGGGTTTATCTCCTTCAGAAAGCGATTACCCGTACAAGCTCGGATGTTCCAAAGCCCGTCCACTTCCTTTAGTTTGCGCTCGTCAAACAGCTGAGTGCGGAAGTTGTCTTGGACATTGGGCGAAGCCACTACAATAATGCGCTGACTTATACCCATCTGCTTCAAATAATCGCGCATCTCTTCGCCGACACCTATGGCGGAACAGGTCTTACCTGAGCCGAGGCCATGGTACAATAGTAAGCTGTTGTAAGGGGTCGCGAAAGAAAGGAAGTTCCGTACAAATAGCTGGTGCGGTGCTAGCTCGAAGTCGGCGTTACACAAGCGTTCCGCTTCTTCGGCCAAATCTTTCACCTCACCGGAGTAGCGGGTGTCGAAGAACTCCTTCTTCTCTGCGATCTTGACGTTGAACAATGGGTCGTCGAGAGACGGGTATAGATGCGACCGCTGCCCCGCGCTGTCGGAAAGCTCTAGAGCATTGAGCTGCTCCCGCCTGGTTAGCAAACCAATCGGGAGCGCCCCGTCGTCTGCTAAAGCGCGATCTACCTCCTCTGCCGTCATAGACTCTGCTACTGGCTTCTTTGCACGTGCTCTTGTTCTAGGCATTCACTGTTATACGTTAAGAATATAAACTGAACCGCGCCAGCGTATCGCTGACCCCCTGCAACATAGAGCGTTTCTCCTGGTTGTATGGACGGATGTGAGCAATGCAGTCGTCAAATGGCATCCATCGCATTGCGCTTACTTCGCTCCGCTGGCACTCCCGGGATTGAAGTGCGTCGGGGCTCATCATGGCAAGGAAATAGCGATGACGGTATGATTTGAAGTTCGAGCCGGTAAATATCTCCTCTGCAGGCTGAATGTTCTGGACCAGTGTCAGTAAATCTCTACTATAACCTGTCTCCTCATCGAACTCTCTCATCGCGCAGGTTATGTCCTTCTCGTGGTAGTTCCGCCGCCCCTTCGGAAACCCCCATTCAGGCTCGCCCCAGACCGCGGGCGTATCCCGAATGAGAGTATCGATGCTATGCATGCCCTCACCAGTCGCGATCCCACACCTGAGCTTCTCGAACTTAGAATGGGCGCACTTCTCTTCACCCCTATACTGGATGCCGATATCGCGCCCCCATAGTCCTTCCCACATCTCACCAAAGTCCTTGGTCAGAAGAGAGTGCTTCTCCTCGACCGTCATCTCGCTGAAAATGTTTCTGAGATAAGACTTATCGTGGAGGGGATACTTTCCTCTCACGAAGTCCACGTACCCGAGCGAGTCCTTGCGACATATCATCAAGTACTCAAGTCGCCCATCCTTGTACCTAAATGCTATGACGCCCATGCTCGTTATTGGGCTCTTACACTGCTGAAATATGTGCCCGCCACGACCGCAGTTGTTGCAAAATGTTGTCTTCATTGCGCTATGTGTTCGTGTCGACGATGTTTTTATGTGGTTTCATGTTATGGCGCTTGAATATCGCGTGTGGGGACCGAAGTTTTGGTTCACAATACACACCATGGCCAAGATGTATCCAGACACTCCGAACGAGGTCACGAGAAAGAAATACTACGAAACTATCCATAACATCCCAGTTTTCTTCCCCCAGTTCCCGCTTGGAGACGCATTTAGCAATATGCTAGAAAGATACCCGGTCACACCTTATCTGGACTCCAAGACGGCATTTGTGAAATGGTTACACTTCATCTACTGCAAGGTCCGGGTCTCTGTGGGCGAGATGGCTGTGCCGCTTGACGAGTTCATTCGCGACTACGACGACAAATACATACCAGAAGTTATCATGGAGAAGAACGACGGGAGACTCCGGCAACAGATCGCATTGATCGGCGTTCTCGTGGTGGTTGTCGGACTAAGTATCGCTATGTATAGGCGATGAAGCAGAAACTTTTCGTTATATACTATAGGTAACCCATGGTGAAGGAACGAAATGAACAAACAGGTGGGGAGGTCATTGCGGCGGGAGGGTACGGATGTGTTTTTGCGCCCCCGCTGCCGTGTGCGAACAAACCCCGGGAACTAATGGAAAGTCGTCGCCCCGCCGGGGTCAGCAAGCTACTAAAAGAAACGGATTTGGACGAAGAGGTCAAGATCGCAAAGATCGTATACGCAAAGGTGAAAAGAATACCGCGGTTTGACGACTACTTTCTGTTCCCTAAGGACGAGTGTAAGCCCGGATTCGCGACCGCGGCGGACATCGCCGGGTTCAACACGCGTTGTGGTAGGTCGTCGGCAGCCGCACTGATGCCAACTAGGACGCCGGCTGGCACGTACGCGTTCCCGCCCTCCGCCCGCATAATCAACATTCCGCACGGAGGGCAGGAGCTGCAATCGGTAATTAAGGGCAACCTATCCAATGGAGCATGCGTTGCGTTCGTCATAGCATCTCTAGCCGACCTACTGGCCAAGGCCATCGGACCGATGAACAGAATGGGCGTGGGACACAACGACATAAAGGCTGAGAACCTCATGTTAGGCCCCGATGGCAATCTCAGGATTATCGACTGGGGTCTAGGTGGCGTTTCTTCCGGGCAGGGCGTACCCGCGTTTGTTAAGCGTCGGCCTTTTCAATTCAACCTTCCATTTTCCTGTATCTTCTTTGATCGGAACATACCGAGCATGCACTGCGGCACACCATACGATACGACGCCAGGCAACTCCTCCGTGCCTGAGATGATGAGCATGTTCATCACTTCTATTAATCATATGCCGTTGTGCGGGGACGACCTCGTGCAAAACCAACCGTCTCATTTCAAGTTCATAATGGCCAATTTCGTCCCGCTCGTTTTTGCATGTAACCCGATGATGGCTCATACAGGGGCAAGGGCCCAAACATTCGTCTACGTCTACATTGATTACTTGACCACGATTATTGAAACCTTTAGTAAGGGCGGGAAGTTCGATAAGGCAGCCTACTTCAAAGAAGTCTACCTCCACAATGCAGATGTATGGGGCATTGTAACGGCACTAATCCCCCTCTTGAGCTCTAGATCAACAGGTATGTCGTCCGCGGAAAAGAAAGAGGTCCGCGATATCGTTAAAGTCTACGCGTATAGCGCGGAACATGCAGCTAAGCCTATCCCCGTTGCAGAGCTAGCCGACCGAATGCTGGCCCTCTCTAGGAAGATGGTATCGAGAATAGGGAAGATGAAGACCTACAGCGGAAGTGCCCTCCCTGCGACGTGGTCTGACAAGCTGAGGTCAATACTTGAAGCGAGCACGGGTGCAGCACCGGTAGTACGGAAAGAGGCTGAGGCAAAGGCGAAGGTAGAGACAAAGGCGAAAGCGAAAGCAAGCGCGACGACCGCACATGGCTGCCCGGCAGGGACCCTCCATTTCCTAGGCAGATGTCGGACATCAAGCGGAAGAGTGGCGTCTGCCGCCACCCGTAAGAGCCAACCAGCGAAGAAAGCAAAACGCTGTCCACGCGGGACGCGGCGCAACTCCAAAACGGGCCAGTGCGAACCCAAGTAGGCTACTAAACAGCCGCAGTACGCCGCTATCGCACTTTTATCTTCATTACTATCAGCACACTAGTAATGAGGATTGGAATAATAGTACTCCTTATAACTGCATTCCTGATTTTCAACATGTATCACGACGGCAAGTATGTAGCCATACTGAAGTCGTGGAAGAAGTATTACCAGATGGCAGGTGTGGCGTTTATAGGTCTATCGTTGTATTTATTCATTAAGAAGAAACCGGATGAGACGCACAACGTGCTCTCGCATGCCACGGATTTGGTTAAATATATGCCTATGGACCGAAACGCAACCGACTTCCTCTCTCCCTTGCTACAGATGGGGAAGCGTGCGACGGCGTGCGCTCCCGCGCTCAACGGCGGCATGGCCGGCGGCGGTGGTGGCGGTGACGAAATGGCACGACCACAGACCCAGCGAATGTTGCAATCAGGAAAAGGCAATGCCACCAAGCGCTCGGTCGGCGAAAGCAAGAAGAAGTTCGTGGCGGCTAGCCAAGGCTGGAGATGTAAACACTGTCAAACGACATTAAAAGCCTGGTTTGAGGTCGATCACGTGGTCAGGCTTCAGCACGGGGGGAGCAACCACGTGGATAATCTGGTGGCCTTGTGTCGCGAATGCCATGGCAAGAAAACCATGACAGAAACGTTTGACTTATAGTTCTCAGGCAAGCGAGACAAGATTGTCTGCATGGTATATATACACACCAGGACACATGCAGACAACCGAAATATTGAAGCAGCTTAAGATACATAAGATACCGATCATAACGGTTCTCTCCTTGGTACTGTATGCTTGGTTGATGTGGGATCCTCTAGAGTCGACCTGCA
>JGI24922J38493_100057_pt1 | contig 40853 bp, 31 predicted proteins | sample LinPFosplate10_FD_38493 | JGI IMG/M metagenome (IMG submission 38493)
TGCAGGTCGACTCTAGAGGATCCCACTGGAGCGCCCGCAACTGGTGCTTCGTCAAGATCTACACCGACGAAGGGATCGTCGGCATTGGCGAAGGCTCCGGCTGGCCCCGCGTCGTACAGACGGCCATCGAAGACCTCAGGCCGATCGTCGTGGGTGAAGACCCGATGAACATCGAGCGGATCTGGCAGAAGATGCTCATTTCGACGATGGGGGCTGGAATGACCGGCACACCCGGATCGGGCGCCATCAACGCCATCGATATGGCCCTGTGGGACATCAAGGGCAAAGCGCTCAACACCCCGGTCTGGAACCTCCTTGGCGGCAAAGTAAGGGACCGCATCCGCGCCTACGGCCACGCATCGACCCCGGAACGGGCGCTCGAACTGAAAGAACAGGGCCTGACCGGCGTAAAGACCGGCGGGGTCCACCGTACCGCCGATAAGGTCGAAGCCATCCGCAAGGCCGTCGGCGACGATATGGACATCATGGTCGACGCACACGGACCGCCCTGGTTCAACGCCAAAGACGCCATCATCGTTGGAAAGTCGCTCGAACAGTTCAACCTCCTCTTCTATGAAGACCCCGTACCACCCGATAACGTAGACGCCCTCCGCAGGGTGCAGGACAACGTCAACATCCCCATCGCGGCCGGAGAACGGCACTCGCATATCTGGGGCGTGCGGCGGCTGATAGAGGAGGAGATAGTCGATGTCGTACAGCCCGACACCGGCAGGATCGGCGGTATCAGTCAGCTGATGAAGATCGCGGCAATGGCCGAAGCGCACTACATCTCAGTCGCGCCACACTCGGGTTCGCTCGGACCGGTTGCCGAGTACGCCGCAATACACGTTCTGGCCGCCATTCCGAACGGGCTGATACTCGAACGCGTGCACGACGATGTGCCGATGCGCTACGACGTGGTCCAACCCCACATCGAAACGGTCGACGGCTATATCCAGGTGCCCAACCGCCCCGGACTCGGTGTCGACATCGACGAAGATGTCGTCGCGGCCAACCCGTCCCGCGGCAACACCAGCACGCCCGGCTCACCCGACGACGGCAACTACGAACCGGGTACCTACGAAGAACACCTCTACGTACAGACCCGCTATCGAAGGCAGCGCACGCTGCGCGCCCCCGGAAGCGGAGCCTGATGCCGACCCGGCAAATCCCATCGCCCACCGACACCAAAAGGAAATCGAAATGTATCTGGGAACCCAGGGACAACCCGCCGATGATGACGAACTGAAGGTCCTGAGCCAGCTCGGCGTCAACCACGTCTCGTCCGACCCGCCCGGCCACTGGACAACGTGGGACAAACAGGCATTTACAGACCACAAGGAACGCCTTGCCACGTACGGAATCGAACTCGATATTTCGCTGATGCCGCTCGGCTCGCGCTCCGCGTTCGAAAACGACGTTTCGCACGTCTTTTTGGGTCCGAGCGACGAACGAGACCGGGAGATCGACCAGATTTGCACGCTTATCGAAGCCGCCGGTGGCGCTGGCATCAGGGGGCTCCGCTACAACATCACTATTCTGGGCCACATGCGCACCGAACCCGGCTACGGGCGCGGCGGCGCACAACTGTCGTCGTTCGACTACTCGAAGCTCGACCAGTCGCTCGGCGAGTTTGAAGGTGGGGCCGCCGACGCCGATGAAATGTGGGACCGCATCGACCACTTCCTGGGCAGGGTCGTCCCGGTCGCCGAAGCGAGCAAAGTGCAACTGGCCTGCCACCCGCAGGACCCCGGTATTGGCGACAGCCTGTATCGCGGGGTCGCTCGCGTCATGGGCACAGTCGAAGGGCTCAAAAAATTCATCCAGATGCACGAAAGCCCGTACCACGGCCTCAACTTCTGCCAGGGCACCGTATCGGAAATGCTCGAAAATCCCGGAGAAGAGATCTACGACGTAATCCGCTACTTCGGTGAGCGAAACAAGATATTCAACGTCCACTTCCGCAATATCAAGGGCGGGTTCCTGAACTTCACCGAGGTGTTCCCTGATGAAGGCGATATCGACATGCTCAAAGCCCTCGCCGTGTATCGCGATGTAGGCTACGAATACATGCTGATGCCCGACCACGTCCCCGGCCTCGCAGGCGACAACGCGCGAAGAGTCGGCTTCGCATACTGTTACGGCTACATCAACGCGGCCCTCCAGGCGGTAAACAGGTGACCGACACCAATCAAAAAGGGTTCCTCTACAAAACCAGCATCGTCGAAACCTCGCGTGCGATCCTTGGCGTGCGCGTCCTCGTGGGCCTGCCGATAGCGGCCGTAGCCGCGTTTATCGGAAGCATGTTCAACGGCATCCTCGTTCCCTTCCCGGTCGCGGGTGATGTTCTGGCGTTCACGGTCCGCATGGCAGTCATCGGAATTTTCGCGTCGACCGGCGGATTGATCGCCTGGTTCAACCTGTTTGAATCGAAGCGCGGCGCAGTGCTTGTCTGGATCGTGGCAGCCGCCGGAGGATTGCTGGGCGCTCTCGCCGGTTACTACATCGGCGACAGGTACATCGATCACCCCGATGTGTACATCCTCAATCAACGCCTCTCGCAGGCGGTGCTATTTGGAGCCGCGCTCGGAGCGAACGCAATGGCAACTCTCCTCGCCATCGCGGCAGCTCGATGGGGCAGAAAACGCGTAACGTAGAGCTTCCTTTTCCACATCGCGGAAATCCCCCACATGCGCCCCTCACCCCGTTATCCATCCCGAAAACTGTGGTGCATCTCATTATTGCCCCCAACAATACTTCGAATTCCGCCCGTTTAATACGGCGTAGAATCTGGCTTCAGCAAGCCTCAAAGTCGATTGACACCCCATTCGACCCCAATGTAAAGTGCGCCACGTGCGGAGCCGCCTTGTATTTGCGCGAATTATTTACGTGGGCATAGATGCAAGTGGTTCTATACCGCTGTTATTTGAACGTGCCAAAAGGGGCTAAAAATGCACCAATCTCATAGTATTCGAGTCGTCGTCCTGCTGATAGTTGCTGCCCTGGCAGCAGCCATCATCGCGGCCTGTTCGACCGAAACAATCGTCGAACGCACCGTGATTGTCGAACGCGACAAGATTGTCGAAGTTGAAGTTAAGGGCGACGACGTTATCGTCGAACAGACGGTCATCGTCAAAAAAGAATTCGAAGTCGCGGTTAAGGGTGACGACGTTATCGTTGAACAGACTGTAATCGTCGAAAAAGAAGTACAGGTCAAGGGCGACGACGTTATCGTTGTGGCGACACCAGTACCTGAAGAGGCCACCTTCTTCGGCCTGCCATTCCCGGTCGTACCCAGCGACGTAGGAACGGCGCCCGCACCCGGCTCGCCCGCCGGAGCCGTTGTCGTTCGCGGTTCACTTGAACTCCGTATATCCGGTCTTCCGGAGGAAGGCGGCGGTTTGGGCCAGAGCGTGGCGGAAAAATTGTTCATGACCGACGAGGGTGGCAACGCTGTCAACCTGGTCGCAGATTCATGGGATCTCGCTGACGATCTCTCTTCACTCACCGTGACGCTCAAGAAGGGCATCCAATGGCACGGTGGCAACGGAGAATTGACGGCAGCTGACGTTGCATGGTCATACAACAGGGGCAACCCCGGATTCAACCCGGAATCGGTAACTGACGGTGGATCCAATTGGATCTCGTTCCTGGGCGACAACGAGGTGGTTGCGGTCGACACGTACACCGTAAAGTTTACGATCGCCGCCTTCGACCCACGTTGGCAAACTCTGCTGCTCGGCCAGTCTGGTCTCGCTTTGGGAATCATGAGCAAAGCGGCGTTCGATCAGAATGGTGAGAGCTGGATGCGAGACAACTTGATCGGCACAGGGCCGTTCAAGGTTGATAACTACTCCCGCGACGACATCATGGAGCTTTCAGCCGTGGAAGATCACTGGCGGATCACTCCGGAAGTGAGCACGTACACACTTCGTGCCATTCCCGATGACGCCGTTGCAGAAGCAGCCTTGAAGACCGGAACTGTTGACGTGTCGGACGTTGCACTTCGCAACATGACCGCATTGCAGAAAGCCGGTTTCGTAGTGGTAGGTGCCGGTGCCGGCAGCTTCCACTCGATCTCGTTCTCGGGTAACTACTGGGAACGAACCCACTACATCACGGGCGAGGACCTGGGAACAAACTTCACGGTCCGCCACGCGATGCCGTGGGTTGGGGATCCCGAGCGACCAGAATTTGGCAGCCCGCCCGAAGGAATGGACAACATGGAGCGCGCCCGCCTCGTGCGGAACGCCCTGTCGCTCGCTATCGACCGCACCCTGATCTCGGAAGTGCTGTTTGCCGGCGCAGCGTGGCCTAACTACGTCTACGGTGCCGACATCAACAACCCGAACTGGCAGGATAAGTGGGCCACCGCGTACGACCCGGCACTTGCTGCATCAATGCTCGATGAGGCCGGCTACCCGAAGAACGACAAAGGAATCCGCTTCGAAATGCCGTTCTTCATCAGGATCGGTCGAGGTGACGAAGAAATCGGCACTGCCGTCGTCGGCATGTGGCGAGAGCTCGGCATCGACGTCCAGGACTGGAAGGCCCAGTACCAGACCTACAGGCCAAACCTGATCGGTCGCACGGCCATTGCTCCGTGGATACACTCCGCCGGTGCAGAGAGCCCCCAGGCCCCCTGGGACTGGCCGGTAATGGGTAACTCCGAATGCTCACGTGGTCGGGGCGGTTTCAACATCGCCGTCGAGATACGTGAACTCTGCGTCTTCTTCGATGCCATGAGCACCGAAGGCGATCTCGCCAAGCGAATTGAGTTGCGGAACGCCAACGTAGAGTTCCTCGCACACTGGATGCCGGTAATCGGCACTGTCGCAAGGCCCAACGTGGCGCTCGTCAACCCGAACAAGATAGCGTCGTGGGACATGCCGCTGTCTGTACGTGAAGCTGCGTTACACCATCCCGAATTCATTAAGTTGAAGTAGGGATAGGTCCGAAATAATCGTGGAGTGCGGGGGTGCGTAAATCGCCCCCGCACTCCGTGTTTTTGTCTCTGTTGAATAAGTCGGGGTATACGGATTCGTAATCCATGAGAAATTTCCTGGCACGTCGCTTGATGTTTGCCGCATTGTCCATGATCGTCGCTTCGATGGCGGTGTTCGGGCTGGCCCACGCCAAGGAAGACCCGATCAACCTGTTCATACAGCCCGGCTACTTCATGGCCCCCGAAACACTTGCCGCACTCAAGGCAAAATGGGGCCTCGATAAGCCGCTTGTCTTGCAGTACCTGACCTGGGCTGGAAACATGTTGCGAGGCGACCTGGGCGACAGCGTTCAACAGCAACGCCCGGTAACCAAAATCGTTGGAGAAAAATGGGGGGCAACCGCTCAGCTCGCGATCGTTGCCTGGATATTCGGAACGATCACTGGAGTACCACTTGGCATCGTCTCGGCACTGAAACGAGGCTCGCCGACCGATTACTTCGCGCGGGGGTTCGCCCTGTTTGGGCAATCCCTCCCCGCCTTCTGGGTGGGCCTCGTCGGCATCTGGATATTCGCCGTATACCTGGGATGGCTCCCCGTCTTCGGTCGAGGGTCCGGCCTGCCGTTCTTTGAACAGGCAAAGCATTACGTGCTGCCGGTGCTCGTGCTGGGCTGGGGGCCAATGGCCGGATACATGCGCATAACGCGCTCGGCCATGCTCGAGGTCCTCGATTCCGAGTACATCAAGCTCGCCAGGGCGAAGGGCGTTTCAAACCGGGTGGTTGTGTGGAAGCACGCCCTCAGGAACGCACTCATCCAACCCCTCACGATCGCCACCCTCCTGCTCGCGGGCTTCATGGACGGCGCCGTCCTGGTCGAGGTGATCTTTGCCTGGCCGGGCGTCGGTCGCGTTGCCGTAGAAGCTGTGAACCAGAACGACTTCATGCTGATCACCGGCACGGTATTCATATTCACCGCGCTCTACCTCGTGATGAGCCTCGTCGCCGACCTTCTTTATACGGTTGTCGATCCAAGGATCCGCTACGCGTGATCGATCACACTGAAAGCACTGAGGCAACAGCCCAGACTGTGCAACTCCGCCTCAGGAAGGTCCCAAGAACTTCGTGGCGGTTCCTCCGGCGCTGGCCCGTCGTGCCGGTCGTCGTAATCGTCCTGCTCGCATCTTTCGCGTTGTTCGCACCGTTGATCGCTCCGTTCGACCCCAACGACCAGAACCTCAGGAGAAGCCTGGCCCGGCCGATGTGGTATAGCGAGTACTACCAGGCCGACCCGATTGGCCAGAGGCTGGAAACGCGTCACATCCTCGGCGCCGACAAGTTCGGTCGCGACGTTTTTAGCCGCGTGGTATACGGCACCCGGGTTTCGCTCGCCGTGGCGATCATTGCGATGGCGAGCGGGACGATACTCGGGGCATGGGCCGGCATCACCACCGGGTTCTACGGCGGCCTTTTTGACGAGCTGATGACAAGGTTCGTCGACGTCTGGAACGCGCTCCCGTTCCTCCTGATCGCGCTGGTCGTCTCGATAACGGTCGGCCAGGGTGTAATCATCATGATGGTGCTTTTAATAATGCTCACCTGGGTTGGCCTGGTCAGGAACGTTCGCGCGGAAGTTTTAAGTTTAAAAACGCGCGACTACGTGCTCGCTGCAAGAGTGGCCGGGGCATCCGATATCCGGCTCATGTACAGGCACATCCTGCCCGGAGTCTCCAATCTGTTACTTGTGCTCGCAAGCCTCAGGGTTGGCGGGCTCATCCTGACCGAGGCTTCACTCAGCTTCCTCGGGGTCGGTATCCCATCGCGAATTCCATCCTGGGGACAGATGATCAGCGACGGTCGCGACACCCTCGACGAAGCATGGTGGATCTCGTTCTTCCCAGGCCTCGGAATCTTCCTGACCGTGATGTCGATGAACTTCCTCGGCGACTGGATCCGCGATCGCACCGACCCACGACTCCGCCAGCTCAGCGATTGAGCATCTGTCGGAATCCCCTCTCCCTTGGGGGGAGAGGGCGAAGAACGTGAAATCGGGGTCGTAATTCCTACTGAAACTGAACTGCGAAACATCTTGGAATAATCCATCGAAAATTCGGACATTGGTCACTAACTGGTCACAAGCGTCTCAAAAGTAGCTCGTTAATCAGCACCCGCCACCCAGCTGCCACCCCGGCACCGGATGCCCTGACGACCAGCAAACCCGCGTGCATGGGGTTCTAGCCCGCACACCAGCCACAGGACGCTGGCCTGGCTGGGTAACGGGAAGCCGGTATGCGTGGCGAAAGCGGCAGTGTTCGCCTTGGTGGGGCGACCGGGTAGGTGTGGGCAGACCCCTGGGGGTTGTTCCAGTTGAACTCTGAACAGTCATTCCGTACTGAAGAATTGCAACTTGCAGCCAACTTGATACGTCGAGATTCATCGTCGTCTATCGCCTACGTAGTCAGTCCTTCCATTTTCTCCTGACGATCCCGGACACCACCGAGTTTGTCAACACTTGACTATCCCTCATGGTCGGTCGAAACAGGGATCTAGACGCTCTTGACGTTGCGTGTGGCCACCACGTCACATCCTGTACCGAGGATGTTCGTCATCAAAACGTCACCCACCTTGATTGGGGCCTTGACTCGGACACCAGTGATCTCGTCCATGGCCTCGAGCATCATGTTTTTCGGTATCGGCGGAGATGACTTGACGCTAACCAAAGGCCAATCGCCTCCATCGACAGGTATTGAGGTCGTCAGTAGACGGCGGGGATCGAAAAGCTCTGACTCCACGTACGGCCCAGCTAACTTACACAAGTGGTTCTTGATCCCAAGAACCCCATCCTCCTTGGTCCACTCCACGTCGACAGGGCAGCTGACGGGGCAAACTATGCAGATAATCGTGGATTTCAATCCTCTACCTCCACGGTGATTTCGTTATTTACAACGTGTCTGAAACGGCCTTTGCCGACCCTGACACGAATCATCCCGGCCGGTTCCATGTGCGGCATCTTCAGACGCCGCAGGACTTCACCACCGCTTTTGAACACAACTGATTTGTCATGTTCCTCTTTCCACGGGCGCGTTGTGAAATCTATTGCGTCCTCACCGCTAATTGTCGCTGGAAGTATGTAGCGAAGACCCGCACCGGCACTGATATTGATCTTGGAATCAGGCAGCTTCCCGGTCATCGCCCATTTTGCCGCGGCAATTCCGGTCTTTTCGGCCTCAAGGGTCGCGTAGTCGACAACGTCATGCACCTGTAGCACGTTTCCGCAGGAAAATATTCCGGGTGCTGAAGTGTGGAACGATTCGTCAACGATGGCGCCGTTGGTTGCTGGACTCATCGAAAGTCCCAAATCAATCGTGAGTTCCGTCTCTGGAATCAGTCCTACGGAGAGAAGCAACGTGTCGCACTCTATGAACCGACGGGTACCTTTTCTTTCACCCATTTTTGGACCCACTTCCGCAAGTGTGACACCGGTTACACGCTCTTTGCCGTGGATTTCCACCACGGTGGTATTGAGATGCAGTGGGATGTCGAAGTCTTCGAGACAACGGACTATATTCCCGGCTATACCACTGGGCTGAGGGAGAATCTCAGCGACACAAACTACCTCAGCGCCCTCCAGAATCATGCGACGGGCCATGATCAGGCCGATGTCCCCAGAGCCAAGGATAACTACTTTCCGACCTACCGCCAGATTACTTACATTCATGTAGTACTGTACGGCTCCTGCGGTGTAAACACCTGCTGGTCGTGTGCCGGCTGTTCCGATGGCGCCGCGAGTACGTTCGCGGCAACCCATCGCAAGCACGACTGCTCCAGCCTTAATGGTCTGAATTCCTCTGTCTGATCGCACAGTCAGAACACGTTCTCGTGTCAGTTCAGTGACAGTGGTTTTAAGCCATGTCTCAACACCTCGCTCATTCACACGGGCCTCGTAAATAGCAGAGTATTCAGGTCCCGTGAGGGCCTCCTTAAATACTTTCGTACCAAAACCATCATGAATCTGTTGAGGGAGAATCCCCCCTACACGTTCATCACGCTCGAGCATAACCACGCGACCCGCCCCTGCACCCTTCGCTTCGGCGGCAGCGGCAAGACCAGCCGGCCCTCCGCCGATAACGGCTACATCTACTAGTTCGGGACCTGCCATTATTTTGCCTTCGCGCGCTGGGCTTTTCGCTCCGCGCGTAAATCTTCAGTGGTTCCCATGAACATCCACGATCCACCGCCGTTCAACGTAAGCGATTCCGGCGTTCCGCCATGCTTGATCAGCAGGTCAACTATTCTAGGTCCACAGAATCCACCCTGGCAGCGGCCCATTGTTGCCCTTGACCGGTATTTGATGGCGTTGAGGGATGTGGCGTTTAATTCGTTGTTGATTGAGTCGACGATTTCTCGACGGGTAATCATTTCACAGCGACACATAATCTCACCATAACCTGGGTCTTCTGCCACCAGTTCGTCGATTACGCCAAGCTCTTCTTCCCTCGTACGTCGGACTGACGACCAGGTCTTTTTGAAATTAAGATTCTTCTTCGCGGGTAATCGCTCTCTCGTCCATCTTGACACCTCTTCCGCGATTGCGGGTGCTGCGGTCAGTCCCGGCGACTCGATGCCGACAAGTTGCATTACACCGGGTGCTTCGGGAACTTCTTCAACGACAAAGTCACCAAATCCACCCACGCTGGAAGGCACTAACTTGGGTCGCATTCCAGAATATGCGGTGATCACGTCACGAGGCGATATGTCCGGTAAGAACTCTGTCGCTTCGGCCAGTAGTTGCCTCCTGACTTTCGCTGTGGTCCTGACATCATCTCCATCGTTAGTGTAATCGGCGGACGGCCCCAAGATTATGTTCCCGTCGGTAGTCGGGGTGATGTGGATGCCGAGACCCGCCCCACCCTTCGGTGGAACGGGGTAGACCATGCTGTTGATCATGTCGCCCTTGCTGCGGTCGAGAATCAAGTACTCGCCGCGGCATGGCCAGATGCGCCATCGGGTCACTCCGACCATCTTGGCGACTTTGTCGGCAAACAACCCTGCTGAATTTACTATCAGACGGGCACTCACAGTGCCATTCGGTGTCTCAAGCTCGAATGAGCCCTGCTCTCCGTTGATGTCTAGGACCTGAGTGTTGAGCATGAACTCAACGCCGCCAGCAGCCGCCGACTCTGCAAGCGCGATGTTGAGTGTGTACGGACAGGCTATCGCCGCCGTTGGAACATTGAGCGCCCCTGCGCCTTCGATATTCGGCTCCATCTTCTTGAGGGTGTCTCGATCGATGATTTCGAGTTGTTGGACACCAATCGCTTCACCTTTAGCTTTGAGCACCTCAAGGTCGGGTAGTTCCGATTCGCCGAGTGCTACGATGACTTTGCCACAACGATCGAATGGGACGTCTAGATCGGCGCAATATTGCTCGAAAAACTGGGCCCCAGCGACGTTGTACTTGCCTTTAACTGAGTCTGCCGGGACATTGATGCCGGTGTGCACGACACCGCTGTTCTTACCGCTGGTCCCGCGCGCTACATCCGCCGCTCTTTCAAGAACCGCGACCTTGAGCTGATAACGGCTCAACTCGCGGGCGATAGCGCAACCAACTACTCCCCCGCCAACGATGGCGACATCGAATTTGCCAGACATTAAATTTTCACCGGTCCGTGCCTTTGATCAAGATTTCGACTCATATAATGCCGTCTCTACTGAATTTCAACTGTTTGATATTACTCTCCCCGGATTCACCCCGGTAGAGAAAATGTTGGAGTTCCTTGCATCGCATAACCTCGGATTTACTTTAAGTTTCTAACTCGCGAATATCTTGAGAAATATTCGCCGCCGTCATTCCGATAGACCACGGGATTTGAGGGTCAGGATCGCATGCGAATGCAACTGGCGATGCGACATCGAACTGACCTGACCCCCTCAAACGTTTCCAGTTGAAAGATCAGATACTGGGCGTTTTGAAGGGAGGCAGAAATGCCAGGAAAAGGTCACAGCCCGGAGCAGTTCTTACGCAAGTTTCGGCAATAAGCCGCCCTGCCTTTGGCGAGACGCCACGGAAACGGCATTCTCACCCCTTCTCCACAGCTGCACCGCTGAGTCGTTTAGGCGTCCTGTTCCGAAATCGTCATGCCTCCGTGCTACTTGCGAATGGAACACACGTGAAAGTGGTGAGCGAAAGGTTGGGACATAGCAGCGTGGCTTTCACAATGGACATTTACCAGCATCTGATGCCAGGCATGCAGGAGCAAGCCGCGGCGACGATAGATCGAGCGTTGACAGCCAAATAGGTAGTCGTGGTCACAACTTGGTCACAAACGAGTCACCACCGACGACCACAAAACGAGACGGTTATCACGGTATTGAGTTCAACTAGCGGCACACAATGCAACAATCCGCCACTCTGTGGGACACTGACTCACTAACTTGGAGGGAGAGGGTTAGGGTGTGGGTGAAACCATTCACCGCCAACAAGGGCTAGGGTGGGGGTGAAACCCTTTGCCAGCTCCCAGTAGTAGCAACGCCCTCTCGACCGAACACCAACCAACAAAAACTAAGGACTAACGCCCCATGCCAGCCTACGATCTCCTAATCAAAGGCGGCCACGTGATCGACGCCGCAAACGACATCGACGCTCAAATGGACCTCGCCATCGCAGGCCGGGTCGTCGCCGCTGTCGAACCCGAAATCCCCGAATCCCACGCAGGCCGCGTCGTCGATGCCTCCGGAATGTACGTCATCCCCGGCCTCATCGACATCCACGCACACACCACCGGGTTCTCAGGGGCCATGTTCCCCGAAGAAATGTGCTTCCCATACGGCGTAACCACCATGGTCGATTGCGGTGGCTCGGGCTGGCGGACTTTCGACCAGTTCAACAACGACGTAATCAAAAAATCCAAAGTCCGGGTCTTCGCGCTCCTCAATATCGTTGGCCAGGGCATGGAGGGAGATGTCGAACAGGACATCAACGACATGGACGCCGAGGCGACCGCCGCGAAAATCAGGCAACGCTCCGACATCATCGTCGGCGTAAAAGTCGCCCACTACCAGGGAAGGGGCTGGGAATCGATCGACCGCGGGGTCGAGGCTGCACGACTGTCCGATTCGTTCTGCCTCGTCGACCAGAACGCCAAACCAACACGCCCGTTCGACGAAATGCTCAAACGCCTCCGGCCCGGCGATGGCGTAACCCACTGCTTCGGCTATGGCAAACCCATGATCGGCAACGACGGCAAAGTCAAGCCCCACTATATCGATGCCCGCGCACGCGGGGTCAAATTCGACGTGGGACACGGCAACAACAGCTTCTCCTTCTCCATGGCCGTACCCGCCATCGAGCAGGGCTTTCCGCCCGACACGATTTCCACCGATATGCACCGCATAAGCCTGCATACCTCGCGCGCGCCCATGACCGAGGTAATGAGCAAGTTCCTGGCAATGGGCATGCCGATCGCCGAGGTAATAGCCCGCTCAACATGGGAACCCGCAAAGTGGATCAACCACACCGAACTCGGAACCCTTACCCCCGGCGCACTCGCCGATATCGCAGTGCTTGAGTTCCAGGACCGCCCGGCTGGCCTTTCCGATTCCGGGCCCACCGGCTACCGAATCATGAAGGCTGAAGGCAGGTTGATAACCCAGTTGACGATCAAGGACGGCGCAGTCCAGTTCGACTACGACGGCCTGGCAAAAGACGACTGGAGCGAAACTCCAACCACCGACCTCAACCTGCCGTAAGATCGGGGAATCTGAGACCAGTTTCCTCCCTCCCTGGCAGGGAGGGAGTTAGAGGGTGGGTCGGAGTTTCAGGCCGCGACAGCAGGTCGATTGTGGAACGACCGTAAGCTGGCATCATCACCACCTCGTTATTTCCGAGCCCAACACCCGCATACACATCCTCAGCTAACGCATCCCGGCCACATGCCCAACACCCGGGTAAACATCCGGTATCAGCGCAACATCCCCCGTCTCGATCTGCCAACGCCTGATCTTCCAGGCCATCTCGACCACCCGGTCCGAATACGCGGCATCGTCGAAAAGGTTCGCCTGCTCATATGGATCATTATTAAGGTCGTACAGCTCGCACTGATCGCCCACCGCAAGGTTCAACTTCCACCCGTCCCCGGTCACAACGGCGCGATGAGGCAACTCGCGCATCCGCTCAAGCTCGGTCAGGGGGAATGTGAGGTCGATGCTGCGCCCGTTCCAGGTGATAATCACATCGTTGTCCTCGAAGGATCCGCCGTCATGAAGCAACCCGGCACGAGAAGCACCCTGCAGGTGCCCCGGGACTTCGAGTCCCATAAGCTCCAGCAACGTCGGAATAGTGTCGATGTGCGAATACCGACCGGCAACCATCCCTCCGTCCAGCCACGGCACCCGCAACAGGAACGGCACCTTCACCGACTGCTCGTACATCACAACCTTCTGGAAGATGTTGTGCTCCCCCATCTGGTCGCCATGCTCCGATGTGAATACAACTATCGTGCGGTCGGCAATTCCGGCATCCTCCAGTGCTTTCAGAATCCGGCCCACTCCCCGGTCCATCAGCGTAACCAGCCCGTAGTAGCTGGCCTGAATCCGCCTGAACTCCTCCTCTGTATCGACGGCCGGCCCTTCTCCCGACACTTCCTCGGGCGGCAGGTCGCGCCCGAAAAGATCCGCAGTCCCCACCCCGGAATCCGCGAGCGCCGTCTTCTGCGCCTCCGCCATCAAGCGGTGCATCCCTGCCGAATTCTCGGCCGGATCCACCATAAACGTCGGCGACTGCGGCAACTCGCCCGGGTCGTACATATCGTCCAGCGGACCGGCATACGGCGGGTGTGGCTCAAAAAAATTGATGCAGATCGCAAACGGTCTGTCTTTGTTGCGGCCGATGAACTCCCCGACCCGGGCGCCAAGATAAGTCGCTTTCGTCTGCTCCTCTGGCAACGTCGCAGCAAAAGGCCGCGAAAACACCTTTTTGCCCCGTAAATCCTTGTCCGGCTCATGGCCCAGCCCGATCAGGTAGTGGTGATAGTCGCTCAACACCTCGTCGTATTCGGCCTTCGTGTGCCACCCCCGGTACTGGTCCTCAATCGAGTGCCACTCGTCCCAGCCCCTCCGCTTAATCACTTCATCGCCCAGGTGCCACTTGCCGTAGTAGGCGGTGTGATACTCGTCCGGGAAGAACTCGGCAAGGGTCTCGACGTCGTCGGGAAGCGGGATATTGTTCTTGATGCACCCGTTGGTGTGGGGCCACAGACCCGTCATTTGCGTCGACCTCGACGGCGTGCAGATCGGCGAACTCACATAGGCGTTCTCAAACACAAAGCTCGCATCGGCCAGCTGGTCCAGGTTAGGAGTCTCGATCCAGTCGTTCCCGTACGCAGCCATCGTGTCGGCGCGCTGCTGGTCGGTGAAAATATAAACAAGGTTCGGGCGGTCGGGCTTTGCCATGCTGACTCCAGTAGTGTGAACGGGTGGCCCCGTCGGTATCATCGTCGGGCCTATAATCCCCCCGGCACGAGCTTCGTGCAACATCGTGCGAAGGTTTCGACCGTTCAGAACCCACATGGAGCACACCAATGCCAGTTGTCGATCTCGGTCTCACCCGCCGCTTTCCCTACGCCGGGGGCCGCGTGTTTGGCGATGTCGGCGCTTACGAGCAGATCGACGCCGTACTGACCTTCGCGGTCGATCCCTCAGCCGAAGTCAACCTCTCCATTGTCGACCTCAAGCATGCCCCGCGGGACACTGACGGCCGGGTGCGCTTCACCGCCGATTTCTCGGTTGTAAGACCGGTAAACCCCGACCGGGCATCCCACCTTCTACTCGTCGAACTGCCGAATCGGGGTCGGCGGCGAGTTGTCGATACGCTCAACCGAAGCGGCAAAGATGCCGCAGCAAGCTCCGACCCAGGAGACGGCTTCCTGTTCGAGCGGGGCTTCACCGTCGCATCCATCGGCTGGCAATGGGACGTTTACACCGATGACGTGCTCATGGGTCTCGAACCGCCCGTTGCCGATCTCTCAGGCGAACCCGATCCCGGCCAGAACGTAGTCGAGATCAGGCCTAACATTTCAGCATCGACCTGGCTCCTTGCCGATCGCATACACAGGCCACTCAGGGCCGCGGATCTCGACGACCCCAACGCCGTCCTCTACGTCAAGGACTACGAAGAGGGCGAGGCAACGGTCATCCCCCGCGCCAACTGGAAATTCGCCCGCGAAACCCCGAACGGAATCGAGCCCAGCGACGAACACATCTACCTCGAATCAGGCTTCCAGCCCGGCAAGTACTACCAGATCGTCTACTCGACAAAAGACGCGCCCGTCGCCGGTGCCGGGCTTCTTGCTTTGCGAGATGTCACGTCGTTTCTCAAGCACGACGCATCGACCCTGTTGCCCGAAATAGGAAGGCTCGACCACGCGATCGGCTACGGTGTGTCCCAAACCGGCAGAATGCTCCGCCATTTTCTGCACCTGGGCCTGAACGTCGATGAACAGGGCAGAAAAGTTTTCGACGGATTCCTCCCCCACGTCGCCGGGGCAAGAATGGGCGCGTTTAACAACCGCTACGCCCAGCCGTCCAACCAGTCATACCCCGCCTTCGGTCACCTCTTCCCGTTCACCGATGCAGATCTACCCGACCCGTTCAGCAACAACTCCGACGGAATCATGACCCGGCTCAGGGAACTGGACGCCGAACCGAAGATCATATACACGAACAGCTCCGCCGAATACTGGCGCGGCGACTCGTCGCTGTTGCACACCGACCCCGGGGCCAGCCGCGACCTGGAATCGGAAGAAAATACTCGCATCTACCACTTCGCCGGCACCCAGCACGGCGCAGGCACACTTCCCCAAAAACGAGGCCTCGGCGCCGAAAGCGCCCTTGGACGCTACCCCCACAACGTCGTCGACTACTCCCCGTTGCTCCGGGCAGCTCTCGTGAACCTGGAAAAATGGATCACCCAGGGGATCGAGCCACCACCCAGCACCCATGCCCAGATCGAATCCGAAACGGCTGTCGCAAGGGACGCCGTTCTCGACGTTTTCGATAAATTCCCAGGCCAGGTAACGCCCGGGCGGTCGAAACTCTGGATTATCAGGACAATCGACCTCGGTCCCAGAGCCGGTGAGGGGATCGGCGTATACCCGCCCGCCGAGGGTGAAACGTACCCCTGCCTGGTCTCCGCGGTCGATCACGACGGCAACGAGCTGGCCGGTATCCGACTGCCCGATCTCACCCGGCCTGTTGCATCCCATGCCGGCTGGAACGTTCGCGATCCCGACACCGGATCACCCGACCAGCAAATTCCAATGCTGGGCTTCACGAAATGGTTCCCGGCTACGGAGTCGGAAAGAGAAGCTGCAGGCGACCCCCGCCTCTCACTCGAAGAGCGATACCCGGACAGGGCTCACTACGCAGCGCTCGTTCAGCGCGATGCCGAGGCACTCGTGCGCGATGGCTTCGTGCTCGAACTGGACATCGATCTCGTCGTTCAAAACGCGGTCGACCGGTACGATGTCGCAACGGCCCGAATCCCCGAAACCCGGCCCGTCTAGTCAGCAGAGAATCATTCGATTGCAGTTCAGGCACCTCGGAAATTCAGGACTCGAAGTCTCGGAAATCGGTCTCGGAGCGAACAGCTTCGGCGAGCCGCGCAAACGCGACCGGGCCGAATCACAGGCGATCATCCATGCCGCGATCGACCACGGAATCAACTTCGTCGACACCTCAAACGTCTACGCAAGCGGCGTGTCGGAAGAGTTCATCGGACACGCCCTCAAAGGCAGGCGGGCCGACATGCTGGTCGGCACCAAGTTCGGCAGCATGCGCCGCCAGGGCCCGAACAACTTCGGCGGCTCCCGCAACTTCGTGATGCGATCGGTCGAGGACTCCCTCAGACGACTCCAGACCGATTATATCGATGTCTACATGATCCACCGGCCCGACACACGCATGCCCATGGAAGAGACCCTCCGTGCACTCGACGACCTCGTCCGCCAGGGCAAGGTCCACTATACCGCAGGCTGTAACTTCGAATCGTGGCGGTTCGTCGACGCCTACCACACTGCAAAGAGCAACGACCTCGAAACCTTCGCCGCCGCCCAGTTTGGCTACTCGATGATGGATCGAAGCGCCGAAGCCGAGATGATCCCGGCATGTCGGCAACTCAAAGTCGCCGTCATCCCCTACCTGCCACTTGCCGCAGGCATGCTGACCGGAAAGGTCGATGCCAGCGGTACCCCGCCCCCGGAAACGCGGCTCGATATCGAAAAAGGCACCGCGGAAAAGTGGATCACGCCCGCCAACCTCGCACTCATAAATAAACTCGAAAACTGGGCGAAGGAAAGAGACCACTCGGTCCTGGAACTCGCATTCGCATGGCTGCTCGCCGAACCCATCGTCGCAACTGTAATCGCAGGCGCAAGCTCGCCCGAACAGGTCGCACAGAACGCAGCCGCGGCCAGCTGGCAACTCACTCCCGAAGAACGCGCCGAAGTGACCGCCATCCTCGATGCCAACCCACCCGAAAACTCCGGCCCCTACTACTCGTCAGCAGCATACTTCCGCGAACCAACCCAAATGGCACCGCGCGGCTGACCGAGCATGTCCCCCTCCCTTGAAGGGAGAGGGTTTAGGGTGTGGGTGAAGGCCGCCGATGCGTGACCTAGCTGTCGGCGCAAAGTCCAACCCACCCCCTTCTTCAAGCTCAGGACGTGCTCAAATTCCCTCCCGGCCAGGGCGGGAGATCACACCCCAGCTCGCCCCTTAAGTCTCCGTCAAAATAAAGCCCGGAGGCGCATCCTCCCGGTGTGTCATTTCGACCGGACTATACCGGCCGCCATCGTAGACGTTGCCCGAGTAAATCACAGTCTCGGGAACGATCTTCTCCTTCGCCGAACGCTCTTCGTGCAGCACATCCATGTACGAAAATGAGCCGGTCTCAATATTGCTGATAACGACATCGGCAACGGTCCCCGGCGAAAGCGAACCGAGTTCTTTCTCCTGCGAAAGTGCGCGCGCCGGAGCCCGGATCGACATCTCGAACACCTCGGCCAGCGGAATGCCCAGTGCAAGCACCTTCGACATGGTCGTCGGCATATCGAAAACCGGCCCATCGATATTGCCAACGTGCACATCGGTGCTGATCGTGTCGGGCTTTAAGCCCTGCTCGATCGCCTGCTCCAGCGTCCTGAACGCAAACCCCCTGGCGCCGTGCCCGATATCCAGATAAACACCGCGTTCCTTCGCATCCCACAGCTTCTGCCACACATCGCCACGGTGATCGAAAATCGGAAACCGGAACGCAGCATGGAAAGTGTGAGTCAGAATGTCGCCGAGGTTCATCCAGTCGAGCAGCTGCGGAATCGGCGCGCCGTACGCCTCGCACATCAGAATTCCGCCACCGAAATCGGCCGCCTCGCGGGCCATCGGAAGCGATGCAAAGTGCTGCGAATGGTGGAACTTGACGCCCAGCAGCGTGTCGTAACTGGTGATCAACTCCTTGACCTCGCCAGCCGAGGAAGGTTCTGGACCGTGCGGGTCGGGCATCCGCACCAACGAATAGAGCCGCACCTTGGTGTTCTGAATATCCGATTCCCAGTAGTGCGGGTATTCGGCAGGTGTCGCCGTACCCGCATCGAGCGCCGTCGTCACCCCGTTTGCCAGGTTCGTGGTGTCCGAGTCGACGCTGGGCCGGTTGCCCCGCGACGTGTAGTTGTGCACATGGAGGTCGATAAATCCCGCCGTAACGACCTTGCCGCCAGCATCGATCACGGTCTCCGCCTGGTCGGCCGGCAAATTCTCACCGATCTCGGTCACCCGCGTACCCTCTATCGCCACATCGCGAATCCCGTCGATCCCCTGGAACGGGTCGATCACCCGACCGCCAGTGATCAGTATGTTCCAACGCATATCACTGCTCCCTCTAACAACCTGGTAAGTACTTCGTTTCTGGCACCCGAACACGCATCCAGCTTTAAGGCATCCGACTTTACAACCTCGACCGGAATCCCAACCCATCAAAAACGAACGCTATGCGAAGATATCCCGCAACCGCTCGACCACCGTCTCGACCTCCTCATCCGAAAGCATCTGCACCCCGATTCCAATTGATCCCCCGTCATCATGCGTCCGGGTCCAGATCGGTGGATCACCCTCCTCAAGCTGCTTAATGACCTCGTGGCCGTCGATCCCGGTAATTCCTGCGTCGAAGTGAATAAACACCGTAACGTTCGGCCCCAGCTGGGCCTCCTTCGGAATCGAAGTCGTCACCCCCGCAATACCCGCGAGCCCGCGGGCGAACGCGCTCCGCTTGTCCTCTTCGACTGCAAGACGCTCCTCGTGATTCATCGAAAACCACCGCCGCAGCGCCACCGCAACACCCATCACCTCGCCACGATCTGTCTTGTACGGGCGGCCATAAGGACGCGCCAGGCCCTGGATACCGGCCAGTTCAAACCCAATAAAGTTCTGCAAAAACGCAGATTCAACAAGTTCGGACCTGCCCGTGCAGATTCCGGTCGAGTGCGGCGACCCGATGTACTTGGCACCGAACGCCACGACATCGCCCGTTCTCGCGACTCGCATGAACTGGTCCAACGGATATATCTGACCCGCAGCGTCAACTACAAGCTTGATTCCGTGCTTGTCGGCCACCTCCCGCGCCTGGTCAAGCGACACCCACTCCGAACCCCACCTTCCGCTCTCGAAATAGGCGATCCCGGCCGTCTTCGGCCCAATTCCGGTCTCCATCTCCTCAACCGTGCAGCCGTCGGCCCTGCCCACATCGACCAGCTTGCCCCCGGCGAGAGTGAAACACCGCTTGTAGGTGTAGTCGTGACCCCTCTGGAACACGAATTCGTTGCGATCAAACCCCGATGTGTCGGGAATGCTGGCCATCCTGTCGCGGTCGTCCCCCGCCAGCACCGCAGCCGTACCCAGCGATATCGCCGCGGCGGCCCCCGATGTCACAAACGCCTGCTGCGTGCCGAGCGTCTCGGCAATGAACTCACCGGTCTTGCGCAGAAGCTCCTCAAACACCACGTAGCCCGAGCTGGTCGCCTCGTCCATCGCCGCTTGCACCTCTGGCGGTGGAGTCGAACCACCAAGCAACGTCTGATTGCCCCTGGCGTTAATCCCGGGCGTCACCCCGAACTGCTCGTATATCCCGGTCATCACTTCCTCCGATGGGTGTCGCAACAGGCCATCGTGCGCAATTCTGTGCCATCATTCCCGTGCAACAAGTGTTGGCGTTCGTCGCGGCGTAGTTCTACCACAACTTCAACCCGAAACGACGATATCGTGGGCACCAGTCGGGGGCATAAAGTGACGCAAGCGGCGCGGACACACGCAAACCGCTCCCAAACAGTCGGCAAATAGCCACCAGCAACCTGCCACATGGCGACCGGCCGGTATAAGGAACCAAAAAATGGCGATCGACCCCCTGAACAACCCCGTCTACGCCCGGTTCGGCGTGACGCCTGTTATCAATGCCGGCGGTACACACACCACACACGGCGGGTCGATGATGCGACCTGAAGTCCGCGAGGCCATGAGCCTGGCCGCAGAATCTTTCGTCGACCTCGTGGAGCTAAAACGCGCCACCGGGCGGTTCGTAGCCGAGATAACGGGAGCGGAAGCGGGAATGATCTGTTCAGGTGCGGCAGGAGGACTCGTCCTTGCGACCGCAGCCGTCATGACCGGCACCGACCCCGAAAAGATCGCACAACTGCCGAATTCCACAGGAATGAAAAACGAAATCCTGATGCAGCACAACAACCCCAGTGGCTACACGAAATGCCACGAGTACGCGGGTGCGACAATCACCTATGCCGGAAACGAAAGTGGCGCCACCCAGGACCAGCTCGCCGATGCGATAACCGACGATACAGCCGCCATCCTCCATACCTTCGCCTACGGTCCCGCCCGCCCCGGCCTCACTTTGCCCGAAACCGTCGAAGTCGCCCGAAACGCCAGAAACCCCCTGCCCGTCATCGTCGACGGCGCTGCTATGCTCCCGCCAAAAGAAAACCTGACGAAATACATCAGCGAAGGGGCCGACCTCGTAACCTTCTCAGGCGGAAAGTACATCGGCGGTCCCCAGTCAGCCGGTCTACTCGCCGGGCGCGCCGAACTCGTTGAGGCAGCACTGCTCAACAGCGGACCCGGCATGGCGGTCGGGCGCCCCCAGAAGGTCGGTCGTGAAGAATTGATCGGGATGGCGACCGCGCTACAACTGTTCGTCGAATCCGATGACGAGGCCCGCACCGACGCGATGCAAAGGCGAGCCCAGCACATCAGCGACCGGCTGCAGGGCATCCCCGGTATTACGGCCTCGGTCGAACTCGACTACCTACAATTCCACGTCCCAAACTGCGTCATCAGGTTCGATTCTGCCGACGAAGCAGACCGCGTTTGGGAAGGAATGCATGAAGGCAACCCGCGGGTCTACATCGCACGCATATCGGGCGGGCTCACCGCAAACGCCGTGAACATTCTCGATGGACAGGAGGAAGCGGTGGCGCAAAGACTGGTCGAAGAACTGACGAAATAGCCCTTACGCCCTCCCGGCCTGCCGCTCATTCTCCTTCTCCCCTCCCGAGACGATTGCCAACATGTGGGCGCGAGGATGGGGGGATGAAAAAACAATGACCATGGAACTTAAAAACCCGGCTCCAAAACCCAACCCCGGAGGTAACAAGCCGTGAGTTCGACCGCACAACAATCAGATGAATGGGGATCGCTGGAACTCGTCTCGGCACCGCTCATCGAGGCCGGTGAACTGGTCACCGTCCACCTTCGCTACATCGCAGGCACCGCCGGACTCGCCCCCGGCGGCACGGTCTCGATCACCACAACCTCCGACTCCGACTGGGCCCCGCCCCAACTCGCAGATCCTGCAGCCGACGGCTTCCTGAAAGCCGCACCACCACCAGACTGCGCGGTATCCGTGCACACCCCCGACCACAAATCGATAGTCGTCACGCTTCAATCGGGAAAGCTCCAGTCCGGCGATGCCATCGACATCGTCCTCGGCGACCGCAGCGGAGGTGGCCTCGGATTACGGGCGCAGACCTTCTACGAACCCCGCCGTTACTTCCACTGCGAAGTCGATCCCACGGGCAGCGGAAAGCACGGCACCGCCCGCTCGGCCGTATTGCAGATCGCTGGTGGAAACGCCGATTCGTTCTCCGCAATCGCACCTTCCGACATCGAAGTCGGGTCGTCATTTGCCCTGCTGCTCAAGGCCGAAGACCGCTGGGGCAACCCGGCCGAACAGTACCGCGGTACAGTCACCGTAAGCGCACCCGGTCTCATACTGCCCGATGGAAACGACCTGGAGTTTGACGAAGACGACGCGGGCGTCAGACGAATTGACGATGCCGTGTTTACCGAGGCCGGTGCAACCCGAATCGATCTCGAAGACGCTGCAAACGGTCTCACGGCCAGCAGCAACCAGATCCAGATCGCCCGGGAACTACCCGCACTGAAGCTTTACTGGGGCGATCCCCACTCCGGCCAGATCTTCGACGCGTCGAAGATCGGCGACTATTTCCGCTACGCAAAAGATGTTTCCGCACTCGACTTCGCCGGTTACCAGCGAAACGACAGCGCCCATTCGACCGATGATTATCACCACCAGCAATCTGAGGAAAAAGTCTTCCACGAACCCGGCCGCTTCGTACCCCTCCCCGGTTTCGAATGGTCGGGGAACCTAGCCGCAGGGGGCCACCACAACGTCTACTTCGGAAGGTTCGACCTCCCGATGAAACGGTGGAACGGCGCCGAGCGACTCGGCCGACCCGACGAGACCGACCTCCCCCATGTGCGCGATCTCCACAACTACTATCGCGGCACCGATACGGTCATCACCCCGCACGTCGGCGGACAGCACGCCGACCTCCAGTTTCACGACCCCTCGCTCGAACCCGCGGTCGAGGTCACTTCCACCCACGGCTCTTTCGAGTGGATCCTCAGGGAGTCGATCGAACGCGGCTACGAAATGGGCTTTGTCGGCGGCAACGACTGCCACACCGGCCGACCCGGTGACGACCGTCCCGGTCACCAGGAACGCCGCTACTCAAAGGGCGGTCTCACCGGCGTCTACGCAGATGAGCTGACCCTGAAAGGGATTCTCAACGCCATCAAGGCCAAACGCGTCTACGCCACGACGGGCGCAAGGATCAGGGCGATGGTCACGGTCGACGGCCATTTCATCGGCGAAAAATTTTCGTGCGGCAACTCCTGCGAAATTAAAGTGAGCGTCGAGGGGACCGCACCGCTCGAACGAATCGAGGTGTATCGCGGCCTCGATCTGCTCCACACCGAACACCTCACAGGCCCGCCCACCGGTTCACGCATCCGCGTGCTCTGGAACGGGGCGAGCCGGATGTCGAGTTACTCGGGTATCAGTTGGGACGGGCATATCGATGCTGGCACCGGTGAGTTCGGCGACGTGTCGCCAGTACGCTTCGACAGCCCCCGATCAGGCTTCGAACGAACTGGAAAATCGCAACTTGCAGTAGAAGGCTGGGCCTGTGGGTATCCGAGCGGCGTAGTTGCCGATCTCACCGGCAAATCGGGAGCCGCAATCTCCCCAGATACCGAGATAACGGTCGTCCTGAACTCGCGCCTTGTGATCGGCGAAACGTTCGGTCGCCACGGTGAAGTGGGACCCCGAAAAATGGCCCTTGCCCGCGGCGATTCGGTGCGCATATCGGCAACGCTCGGCCAGCTCGCGAACCGGCCGGCGACAATTGATATGGGACACCTCAACCGCGGCGTCACCCTCGAACTTGCACCCGAGGCGGCAACCGACCGCGCCGAGTTCACAGTGACCGACGATGACGTCCGACCCGGGGTCAACCCCTACTGGGTGAAAGTCGTGCAGCAGGATATGGAAATGGCGTGGATCAGCCCGGTCTTCGCCGACTATCTCGGCTAACGACACCTGCGCTAAAACCCTCGTCCTGGGGGGAGGGTGCGGGCGAGGGGAAAACCGCCAATAGACGCAACCCACCCCGAACATCTCCGGCCCGCTCAAATATTGAACTGTGGCTCGGCGTAGTCGTCCAGCTTGTCGAAAATCTGGATTCGCCAGCGCTGGGAATCGACCACGTAAAGACGATTTCTCCTGGTGTCGAACCTGACGCAGGTCGGCAGCGCGAACCTGGTCTCCGGGTCGAGTGTCTCCACACGACGCCTGGCCTTCACCATGTCAGGACTGGCCTCGACAAATCGTTTCTGCCACTTGGACAGCTCAATGGCCGACCCCCCCATCTGCAGCAGGTACTCACCTGATTTGTCGAACACCTGCACCCGGTGGTTCGCCCAATCGCAAACGTAAATATCGCCGTACGGGTCTATCGCCACGTCGGTAGGATGGTCCAGCTTGCCCGCCTCCGACCCGTAGCTACCCAGGGAACTGATGAAGCTGCCGTCCGCGTCGAACTTCTGAATCCTGTGGTTTCTGTGATCCGCGACAAACACGTTCCCCTCGCCATCAAGGTTCACACCCCACGGCGACCGGAACTGTCCCTCACCGGTCCCCTGGCCTCCCCAGGTGTGAATCAACTCGCCGTCAGATGTCAGCCGCTGAATCCGGTGGTTCATCGTGTCGGACACGTACATCGAACCGTCCGCGGCAAAAATAATGCCCGACGGACGGTCGAACTGGCCCGGACCCGTTCCGGATTCACCGAACTTCCGAATGAAATTGCCGTCGCGGTCGAACACTGAAACCAGGTTGCGCAACTCGTCAGTCACATACACATCGCCGCCCGGACCCACGGCCACACATGATGGCCAGGCCCCTTCAAATAGGTCCTCGTCCAGTTCTCGAAACGACGAGACCCACTCCTCGTCATCCACATCTGGCCCGATCCTGAGTTTCGAAACGTCAAAGAAAAACAGCGCTTTCTGCGTGATGTAAACGTCGTCGCCCTCGCCAAACGCCATGCCCATGATGCCGTTCATCTGCTGGCGACCCCCGACCACCCGGTTGTAGTCATAGGCCCGGCCTGCGGCTGAGGTTGTTAGTGAAGGTGACATTCTGGCTTCGTTTCTGCCGGCGCTTCGCTTGCGCAGGTGGCTTTCGGTGCTACCTCAGGATGAACTCGGGTTTCTCGAAATTCCCGCCGACCACCGACATCGCGTCGAGCCTCATCCAGTCCTCAACAAGGGTGGTGTACACGCTCCGGAAGTCGGTCGACGGCACCAGGTCGCCCTGGTCGAGATCGGCCGGCTTCGTCGACGGGTACTCGCCGTACTGCCCGCCCTTTACGCTGTTTCCAATGACCAGGCACACGCCACCGGCACCGTGATCGGTACCCCCGCCGTTGTCGTGAACCCTTCGACCAAACTCCGAAAAAAGGAACATCACCACGTTGTCCGCCGCGTCGTGGGCCTCCAGGTCATCAAAGAAATCGCGGATCCCCGCCGAAACCTCGCTCCAGAGCCGCGCATGAGTACTCACCTGGTCGGCGTGGGTATCGAACCCGCTGTGGTCCAGGTAGAAAACCCTTGAACCCAGGTCCGCAAGGTGAACCTGCGCGATGCCTTTCAGCTTGTTCCCAACGCTTGAACTCGCATACTCGATGTTCGACGAGTAGTTCGCCGGCGCCGCGGCAAGAATGTCAGCACCCTTCAGCGCATCGAGACCCGTCTGCCCCAGGTAGTCCATCACCGCGCCACTCCCGATCGCCGGCGAATACATCCGTCGGTACCGACTCAAAACCCGCGACAGCTTCTCTTCGGGCGTCAAACCCGTCAGCATGCCGTAACTATTAATGTTCTCAACGGTCGCAACGGGCACTCCCGGGCCAACCAGCGCACGGAAAAGCGACGGCCCCATGCTCACCGCCGTAACAACGTTGTCCTTGTTCGGGTCGATGTCCCGGATCACCCGCGCCAGCCAGCCCTCGGTGCCCAGGGTGTCCGGCTCGCAGGTGTGCCATATGTCCATTGATCGGAAGTGCGACCGGGGCGAGTTTTCGTACCCCACCCCGTGAAGGATCGCCACGTTGCCGTCCTGGTACATCTTCTGGATCGGGGCCATCGAGGGGTGAAAACCAACCTGATCGTCAAGCCGCAACACGTCGTCTTCGGCCACACCCACCGACGGACGATAGTCACGATACAGCGGGTCGGCGTGCGGTACCACCGTGTTCAGGTAGTCGTTGCCGCCGGTGAGTTGGAGAACAACTATTACCGGTTCTTTTTTCTGGGTGGCTATTTTGACTCTCCCCTGGCTATTTTGACCACGGACTTGATAACGGCCGGGTGCTGCAAATACGTCTACGCGAACTGGTATTCCCTGAGCGAAACGATCAGCTGAATAATCTCCGAAACCCTGGCCGGTCCACCCTCTTCAGGCGAATCGTCGCCCCAGTCGATAGGGCCGAGCGACTCCACATGCTCGATCAACTCCTGCCGCGCCCCGGCTGCAATATCAAGCGGCCCCAACACGTCGAGACAGGCATCGACAACCGCACTCGGCGAATCGCCCGCCATCCTGATGCGGTCCATGATGCTCGCCACCCCGGAACGTGATTGATCGCTTATCAACTCCGCAACAAAGTTGGTCCGCTTCATAAGCGTCCCGCTGTTGATCCACTCGATCCCGGAATGCCAGCCCTCGACGCTCGGCGGGTTCATCAGGTCCTGCCCCATGTTGGTTATATCGATGCACCAGCCCATCAGGTCGGGCGAAGCTCGATGCGAATCCTCGATAAGCCTCAGGGTCCCAACAACAACCTCGGTCGGGTTCTTCACCTTGGCGAACAAGGCTGCTTTGAAGAAATCTGAATTCAAAATGAACCGCAGCGCCGTTCCCATGTGATAATCGCTCTCGATCAACACATCGGCAATCGCCTGCACGGCCTCGGGATCGTTCGGCGGCGTAACCGACCACGCAGGCACCTGGTGTTCGTCCGCCACGAAGAAGCTGTAAAGATGGCGTGCAATGAACGCCGCCGTCGCCGGCTGGGCAAGGATGATGTCGACTATTTCCTCACCGTCGAAACTCCCGGTGTGCCCCAGAAACACCTTCTCGCCGTCGTCATGGTCCTCAGGCCTGAACTCGAACTCCCAATCCCAGCGACCCATGTGAAACCGCGGCAACTTATGGGTAAGCGTCCATCCCGTAAAGGCCCTCGAACACTCCCGGACATCCGTCTCGGTGTAGTTCCCGATACCCATCGTGAAAAGCTCAAGCAGCTCGCGGCCCCAGTTCTCGTTGACCGATGTCGCATGGTTCTCGTGGTTATCCAGCCAGAACAGCATCGCCGGGTTGCGCGCCACTGCCATCAGAACGGTCTTGTAATGGCCCATCCCCTTCTCGCGAAACATGTCGATCATGTCTTCGATCTCGTCGTAGTGATCGACCTTCGACACGCCGGTAGCAAACAACTGGTGGTAGAAAAGACACAGCTTTTCCTGCAGCGGGGCACGGGTATTTATCATCCGGAACACCCATCCCGCATGACCCCGGCCACCCATCGTTCCCGGCTTCCACCAGTTCGGGTAATAGCGCAGAAACTCGTAGTAGTCGACCGGCTCCTGGCGCTCCGGGTCGAGAAGCTCCTCGACGGTCGCTTCGTAACCCACCGCAACACGCCGCTCAAGCTCGTCGCGCGACGCTCCAAATCCAGCCCGACGCATCAGGTGCGCCATCAGCTCAAGTTTTGAATCGCCCACGGTAACTTTCCAGCCCTCCTGCAAGGCCCGCAACTCTACCAGATCGCTCGCCCGTTTCGAGGTCCGCAACAACTCGAACGGGCAGCCAGTTGAACGACACCGCCAGAGCGGTTACGTTGACCATAAGTCACCGCCGCTTCCATCGCACGTCGTTCGCGGGCTGAGCGCAGTCGCAGTGGTGTCGGGGACATGAAGTTGTTGCTCCGATAACTGTAGGAAATATTAGATATACGAGGGTACTCGTCATAATCTCTGGCAGTTGAGCGCTAAATCGTTTCATTCACCATCGGGAGTGACGGTATGACCAACGCAAGATTGGCCCAGATGGAAGCACTTGGCGGGATCGTCTTCGTGTTACTTCAGCTCGTTTCACAGACGATGCTCCAGACGGGCGGATCGGAACCGAAATTCGATGCCCAATCGGCAGAAATCGCTCAGTTCTTCGCCGACCGCGATGTCGATCTGGTGTGGACCGGAAGTTTCCTCGCATCGCTATCGGTTATTCCGTTCACGGCATTTGTCGTCGTTGTCTGGAACGCCCTTTGCGGCGCAGAAAGCGGCGCAAAAATCGGCTCGACCACCGCGATGGCATTTGGCCAGATCGTGGCGGTAATTGGTCTGATTGCTACCCTGTTTTGGTCGATGGCCATTTTCAGGGTTGACGATGGATTGAGTCCCGAGATGAGCCGCACGTTGTTCGATCTCGGGAATTTCACTTTCGCGACCCAGTGGATTGCGATCGGCGGCTTCCTGCTATTCACCGGAATTAGTTCGTTGCAGACCAGGGTATATTTACCATCTGGATTGGCTGGTCGAGCGTCGTTATTGCGCTGGCACTGCTGGTTGGCCGATACTTCTGGACCGACCAGACCGCCTTCGGGCCTTACGTCCTTTACTGGATCTGGCTGATCGTAATCAGCGTGATCCTGTTCATAAGGGCTCGAGCCAAAGGCTAACCCGAGCCACCATCTAATGAGCGCAACCGCAATTCGCAGGCAATTTACCGCAGTTGCCCCGGCAGTGGCCGCGGCATCGGTGTCTGCACCGTAGCGGCCCGTGTCGTGGCGTGATTCGCTCGCAAAGGCTCGCACTCGATGGCTGTGACGCAAAATCGCACAGTCCGGCTCTGGAATTCGAGCACGAATCTTACCGGTCAGGATTCTGAAAAACATGGACTCCGAACAACCGTTTGATTGGCTCGTGACGGAAACAGGTGATCTGATGGTCGTTGACCAGCCCGGCCGACTGCATGAATGCCTGCATGATCGTCGGTCCCACGAAGGTCATGCCGCGTTTTTTCAGGTCTTTGCTGAGTGTCTCCGACTCCGGTGTTTCGGCCGGTACGTTGCCCATTGAGGCGCGATCGGATTGCATCGGCCTTCCATCGGGGACAAAGGACCATAAATAGGCGTCAAACGACCCTGCCTCACGCTGGATTCCCAGAACGACATTCGCGTTTTTTACCGCTGCGTTCACCTTGAGCCGGTTTCTGATGATCCCTTCGTCCTCAAGTAACTCTGCAATCTTTTCCGCACCGTATCCAGCCACTTTAACTATCTCGAAAACGTCGAACGCAACGCGGTATGTCGCACGGCGCTTGAGAATCGTCTCCCAGCTGAGCCCGGCCTGCGCCCCTTCGAGAATCAACAACTCAAAAAGGTACCGGTCGTCATGTATCGGCACCCCCCACTCCTCATCGTGATACGCCTCGTAAATCGGGCTGCCATTACCAAAGCACCTGTTGGCGGCACGGCTCTCTGCGGAATCGGTGGTCATGGCCCGCAGTCTATCGCGAAAGGTGGGCCATCTAGCGTGCGTGGTGTCAGTTCAGGTGCTCTAGACATACCCGGTGGAAGTCCGACCAAACGCGCGTTCCCGATCGGTTCGCTCGAACCAGGCACAAACATGACAGGACACGCCAGGTGACAAGTATGCGGGGCCAGCCCAGCCAAATCGCTTCGTACATACGAAGTAATGACGTACCATAGTCAGTAACCTGCCCTTCGCATGAAGGCGCGTAACACTCGAACAGCGAACCAGCTCATGCAGAAAAACCCACCACGGTCAGCGCCTCGCCTCACACAGGCGATGGAAAACTACCTGCTGTCTATCTACGTCGTGCAGGAACGCGGGACACAGGTCACCAACGCCAACCTCGTACGACAATTAAGGCGAGTACCAGCAAGCGAAAACCTCGGCACGTCGCTACCCGCGGTCTCCGGCATGCTCAGACGGATGGAGCGCGAAAACCTGATCCGTCTCGGCGAAACACGCGACATCGACCTCACACATAAAGGACGGCAACTCGCCGAATCGATGATCCGGAAGCACCGTCTGGCAGCGCGCATGGTCGTCGACCTCCTCGGTGTTCCACTCCACGAGGTCGACGCCGAGGCCCATATGCTCGAACACGCGCTCTCAGACGCCCTGGAAAAACGAATCCAGCAACGACTCGGAAACCCGAAGACCGATCCCTTCGGACAGCCGATCCCGGGTAGCGGCTATCGCGAACCACGGGGGGTCGTGACACTCGACAAGGTGCCCAACGGCAAGGCGATGATCGTCGATCGGATTCCCGAAGACGACGCTGAACTGGTCACCTATCTGCAGGAAAGCGGCGTACTGCCCGGCGTCGAGGTGGTCGTGGCCGATGTTGCGCCCTACCGCGGCGTAGTCACGCTGCTGATCGGCGAAGAAACGGCCGTGCTCGGCTACAACGTATCGTCCGACATCCGCCTCCGCCCCGCCTAGCGCGCGGCAGGCGCCACCACGTGAATCCCGCACTCCTTCGCGTTTGGGTCGCTCTCCCACCACCAGCGTCCGGCCCTGATGTCCTCGCCCGGCTCAACAGCACGTGTGCACGGGGCGCAGCCAAGGCTCGGATACCCCTTGTCGTGCAACTCGTTATACGGAATCTCGTTCGCATCGACGAACTCCCGCACCTGCTCGAACGACCAGTTGGCCAGCGGGTTCACCTTGTAATTCCCGTATGCCTCGTCCCACTCGACAATATCGATCGAACCACGGTCCATGCCCTGGTCGCGGCGCAACCCCGTCACCCACGCATCCAGACCCGCAAGCGCGCGGGCAAGAGGCTCTACCTTGCGCACCCCGCAGCATAACTTGCGGTTCTCAACGCCCTTGTAAAAAAGGTTGTTACCGCGCTCTTTCACCATCTCTATCACCGCGCTCATGTCGGGGTAAAAGAACTCAACCTCCACCCCGTACCGCAACTTCGTTTGATCGAACAGCGAATACGTCTCGGTCGGCAACCGCAACGTGTCGAGCGTCATCAACCGGGCATCCGGGTTTACGGTCCAGTACATATGAAATAACGCCTGGTCTTCGAGACCGAAACTCGACATCTGGGCAGCCGCGCCACCAAACGTCTCGTCCACCCACCTCAACGCGTCTTCAGGCGTACCGGCCTCGAGCCGGTCGTTGACGCTTTTCAGTTCCGCAGGCGAAATACTCTGCATTGCCGAAGCCATATAGGTTCCGCTCCCTGTCCTGTTCCATTCCCATCTGGGGCTGCTCGGTACCGGCATCAAAACGGGCAGATTTTTATATTTGTGACCCGGCTAAATTCGGGCAATAAAAAACCCCTGGCCAAAATTCGCCGAGGGGATCGAGAAAATGCTGATTATCGGTTCGAATCGAGCCTTACCAAACCGCCATCTGGCGCCCGCAAATACAGAGGCACAAACCGGCCGACCGGCCATCGATACCGAACTGTGATTCCATTGTGGTCCCAGTATATCACCGGCAAACTACCGATCAGCGATAGACCGGCGATAATCCGGGACATAGAATTGGTCAACGGCACATTGCCTGGAAACCATTTCCTGTCGCGCTACGGAGCCTCCGATGACCTCGACCACTACGCCCGAAACCCTGAACGGTGAACGAATAGAAGAGCTCCAGCAAATCGCTGGAGACCACTTGTTCATGCACGCCGTCCAGACCAACGACTGGCGCGGGCACCTGAAAATCTACGTAAAAGGTGATGGCGTCTGGGTCGAGACCGTAAACGGAGATCGTTATCTCGATGCCATGGCCGGCCTCTGGTACAAGTCTGCAGGCTACGGACGCAAAGAGATTGCCGACGCCGTTTACGCACAGACGATGGCTATCGACTCGCCGCCGGCAGGAGGTTCAACCCTCCCCCAGATCGAACTCGCTGGCAAAGTGGCTGAACTGTATCCCGACCACGGGGCCAGGTCGTTCTTCGTCTCAGGCGGCTCAGAAGCCGTCGAAACCGCCGTCAAGATGGCGAAAAAGTATTCCCAGCTAAACGGCAAGGGCGGCGCGTTCAAGGTCATCAGCCGCCGCTACTCCTACCACGGCGGCACCGCGATGGCAGTCAGCCTGGGCCGAAACCCAGCGGCCGACCCCATGGGACCCGAAATGCCCGGCGCGCTCCACGTCACCAACTGGAACTCCTACCGACTGCCCTTCGCGGGCGACCCTGTCGACGTGGCGATCAAGTGCGCCAACGAATTTGAAGAAGTTATCGTCCACCAGGGACCCGAAACCGTCGCCGCAATGATCGCAGAACCGATCTCAGCAGCCTACGGCATCCAGATACCCCCGGCCGAGTACTGGCAACGACTGCGGGAGATCGCCGACAAGTACGATGTCGTTCTCATTGCAGACGAAGTAATTACCGGCTTTGGACGCACGGGCGAATGGTTCGGGCCCATGAACTGGGGCGTCCAGCCCGATGTCACAGCCGTGGCCAAAGCCATCACCAGTGGCTACGCACCGCTCGGGGCCGCGATAGCTACAAAGAAGATCGCCGACGCTTTCGTGGGCGGACCGAACGAAACGTTCAAACACCTCATCACGTTTGGCGGCCACCCAGTGGCATCTGCGGCCGCCCTCGCCAACCTCAAGATCTTCGAGCGGGAAGACCTCGTGGGAAACTCCCGTCGGATGGGCAACTACCTGTACGAAAAGCTGCTGGAACTTTTCAGCCACAAGATGGTCGGTGACGTGCGCGGCGGCCTCGGGCTTCTGGCCGCGGTCGAGCTTGTTTCCGACCGTGCAAACAAGACACCTTTCCCGGCCGATACAGGATTGGCAAAACAATTACCGAAAATGCTCTTCGACCGCAACATTGTCAGCTTCAGGGCCGGAGACGTCATCTCCATCTGCCCGCCACTGTCCATTAACAGCGATGAAATCGACTTCATCGTCGACGCGATAGACGGAGCCCTTGACGAGCTCGAAGCTGAACTCGGAATTTAGAGCCCTGTGAACGCGGTCGACGGTAGCTTTCCTACCCGAAATTTGGTATCGTGCCGGACACTTCAGGCGGTGTTATTTATAAACCGCCGGGATTAAATTGGAATATTGATAACGAGTCGTACAATCGGATTTTCTGTGCGACGGCTCGTTGGACGCGGCAACTAGGACAGGGGACCCATAATGGCAGAATCCACCGACACCGCAGTAGAAGAGACGGAAGCAACCATCTCTGATGCCGTTACAGTGGACACGGATGGTTTCGGAGAGACTGCGTTAACCGATGAGGTCGTTCTTGAAGTAACCGACCTCCAGACACACTTCACCACCCGCTGGGGAACCGTGAAGGCGGTCGACGGAGTCAACTACCACGTCAGGCGGGGCGAAACCGTCGGTATCGTAGGTGAATCAGGCTCCGGAAAATCGGTCACCGCACTCTCGCTCATGCAGCTCGTTCCCTCACCCCCAGGACACATAGTCGGCGGGACCGTCGTCCTCAACGGCCGCAACCTGCTCGAACTCACGGAAAGCGAAATGACAGAGGTCCGTGGCGGTGAAATATCCATCATCCTTCAGGATCCAATGCAGGCGCTCAACCCGGTGTTCAATATTGAGAACCAGGTCGGTGAAGCCATCAGGATTCACCAGAAACTGAAAGGCGCCGTTCTCTGGGACAAGATCGTCGATTCGCTGCGAAAGGTTCGAATCCCTGCCCCCGAAACCCGCGCCAAAGACTTCCCACACCAGCTCTCCGGTGGCATGCGACAGCGTGTCGTCGGGGCCATTGGTATCTCATCGGCACCGTCCGTGATCATCGCCGACGAGCCAACTACATCGCTCGACGTTACGATCCAGGCCGCATATCTCCGACTGCTCCGGCAAATCCAGCAGGAAGAGGGAGTCGCCATCGTCTTCATTACCCACGACTTTGGAATCGTGGCAAAAATGTGCGACCGTGTCGCCGTCATGTATGCAGGGCGCATCGTCGAACTATCCGACGTCAGGACCATCTTCAACGAGCCGAAACACGAGTACACCAAGGCACTCATCGGTTCAGTGCCGAAGCTTGAAGAGAAAACCGGTCGGTTGCCCCAGATCGAAGGCCAGCCGCCGCTCCTCTACAACCTTCCGTCCGGCGACGCATTTGCACCGCGGTCAACACTGGAATTCACCCCCGAAGATGCCGAGCGACGACCGCCCCTGGTAGAGGTCGAACCCGACCACTGGGTCCAGCTCTCAAGGAGCTCGGTAGCTGAATACGATAAATACGCCCACCTGATGCCAGCCGAATAACAGGCAAACCGGCAAACACGAAAAATCACGGAAATCGATAACGACACATGACAACTACTCTTGAACAACCAACCACCGGATCAGCCGTCGTCCCATCGGCGCCTGGCGTCAATCCAAGTTCGGACGCGATCATCTCGATCCGCAACCTCAGAAAGTGGTACCAGGTCGGCGGTGGGTTCCTGGGCTTTGGCAAAAAGGTTTACCTGAAGGCCGTCGACGACGTCAGCTTCGATATCGAACGCGGAAAAACCTTCGGACTCGTTGGCGAATCCGGCTGTGGCAAAACCACCACACTCAAAGTCCTCCTCGGGCTCGAAATCCCAACCGCCGGCCAGATCTTCTACGAAGGCGAAGATGTCTCAACAATGAACAAGGTCGGGAAAACCGAATTCCGACGATCGGTACAGGCAGTCTTCCAGGACCCCTGGTCGTCGCTCAACCCGCGTATGCGCGTGCGCGCCATCGTCGGGGAACCGCTCGAAATCGCCACCACGATGACCAAAAAAGAGATTAACGACCGGGTTTCCGACCTGCTCAACGAAGTTGGCCTCAACCCCTACCAGGCAAACCTCTACCCGCACGAATTCTCCGGCGGCCAGCGGCAGCGTATCGGTATCGCCCGCGCACTGGCCCTCAACCCGAAAGTTATCGCACTCGACGAGCCAGTCTCGGCACTCGATGTCTCGATTCGTGCCCAGATCATGAACCTGCTCGTCGACCTGCAGGATGAACACGGCCTCGCCTACCTCCTCGTGGCTCACAACCTCGCCACCGTGCGCTACATGTGCCACGACATGGCCGTGATGTACCTCGGCGTCGTACAGGAATCTGGCGAAACCGAAGCCATCTTCAACAACCCGATGCACATCTACACCAATGCCCTGGTCTCCGCGGCCCTGCCGTCACACCCCGACATCGAGCGTGAAGAGTTCCTGCTACCGGGCGAAGTGGTGTCGCCCATCGACCCACCACCCGGTGACGTGTTCATGACCCGCACACCGCTCGAAGTAGACCCGAACCACAAATGGGCAAACGAACGCCCACCACTCGTCGAAAAAGAGCCCGGGCACTGGGTCGTCGAAACCCCGTGGTCAATGGCGGCCGACGCAGGCCTCCGAATAGAACTCTCAGGCCACAAGGGCGTCTAACAGCGATCGCCCCGCCGAAACTTAAAACAGATGGCCGACGGGGTTTGCTCCGTCGGCCATCTGTTATTTAGCAGATCTCGTTCCTTAGGTCGTTCTCCACAGGAACACAGCGAAATATGGCTCCCGGGCCTGGATTCGAACCAGGGTTGGAGGCTTCAAAGGCCCCTGTCCTACCACTGAACGACCCGGGATCGCTCTCATCTAGGATACGCGAAGTCAGCCCCACCGTGGCACACGATCTCTCGCAAGTTTTACCCCGGCTTAAGCGGCAGTCGTATCTTTATCGGCACCGGCCTCACGATCAGACCCACTATCGCCACCTGACCCGACATCCGCTTCCGGCTCAGAAGCCGACCTCTCCCGGTCTCGCACGATCTCAGAACATCGATGACGGGTCAAATCGGGCGTAGTCCTATAGTCCTACGAACGACGCGGCAAGATTCGTGTTCGGCTGGGAATCACCCGATATCCTCGGTCATGGATTCATACCGGCAGAAAAGTGACTGTGCACACTAACAATCAATTTTGGGAGTTGCTCGTAGCGTCACCCGCGCCACGCATGGCAATCTCGAAGGGTGCAGATGGCTCAAAGTTCGCTCGGGCTGTCGCGTTTTGAGCGGAATTAGTTGGAAACTCACTGGCATGTGTGACCCACGTATCGACGAGTTTGTCGAACGAATCGGCGAAGTCGACTCTAAAGGCAACCCAACACGGGTTCCCGATATGGCGCGCCGGGTAAAGGACTACCTCGTCGGGATTGACAAGCTCCGGTCGGAAGTCGATATCGCTACCCGCCAGGTCGTATACCTCGCAGGCCGCGAGCAGGCGATGGTCAAGAACACACAGCAGTTTATGGCAACACGCATTAGCTCGGTGCAACAAATCCTCGACACCTACTTGAACTCGACTCCAACTGAGCTGAACGCAAGTGCAGTCGCAGTCGAAGGCACTACCATCAAGCGCAAAAAAAAATCATTCGACGAAGAAGAATCCGACGACGGCGCTAGACTCCCCGCGCGCATAGCGCTTCACTCGACCCGCCGCCTGTGTCCCGAGACCGCCTGCCCTGATCCTGTCGAAGGGTCCCCTCAACTCCAACACGAACCCGCCCCACGATCGCCAACGTAATCCCGAAGACACAACACTGGGACGCGGTACGATGTAGTCCCGTACCAGCAACACCGGAAGCTGAACACGAACCCCAACCCCGGCCAGGCCATAACAACAACTCCGGGCCCCAGTACCAACGCCGATAGTAAACAAGCAACATGACCGCCGGTTCAACCTCTAAATCGACACCCCTGCTCCAGGTGCGCAACCTCCGCACCTCGTTCAACACGCCCGTCGGCAAGATAACCGCCGTGGCAGGCGTAACGTTCGACATCCATCACGGCGAAACCCTGGGTCTCGTCGGGGAAAGCGGCTGCGGAAAAAGCGTCACCGCCCTCTCGATCATGCAACTCGTACCCAACCCTCCCGGCGTAATCGAACAAGGCGAAGTGATGTTCGATGGCACCGACCTGCTAAAACTCTCGAACAAAGAAATGCAGGCCGTACGCGGAGCCGGGATCGGAATGATCTTCCAGGAACCGATGTCATCGCTTAACCCGGTACTCAGCATCGGGCGGCAAATCACCGAACCGCTCGAAGTGCACCTGGAACTGGGCAAGGCCGCAGCGCTCGACCGTGCCGCCGAGCTGCTCAACATGGTCGGCATCGCCGACTCACGACAACGACTCGACGACTATCCCCACCAGCTCAGCGGCGGCCAGCGCCAGCGCGTCATGATCGCGATAGCGCTCAGCTGCGAGCCCAAACTGCTGATAGCCGACGAAGCCACTACAGCCCTCGACGTCACGATCCAGGCGCAGATCCTCGAACTGATGAAGAACCTCACTTCCCAGCTCGGCACGGCCCTCCTCATCATCACCCACAATCTCGGCATCATCGCCCGCTACGCCGACCGGCTAAACGTCATGTACGCCGGAAAAATACGCGAATCTGGAACCGCAGAACAGGTTTATCTGAATCCCGCACATCCCTACACAATCGGCCTGCTCAACTCGGTCCCCAGGCTCGATCGACCCGCGACCGACCGGCTCGACCCCATCCCCGGCGAAATCCCCGATCCCAGCGACCTGCCAACCGGATGCGCATTCAGGCCCCGGTGCCGGTGGGCGACAACACAGTGTGAGGTCGACGAACCCCCGCTCGAGGCAACTGGCGCACAAAATGGCAGAACCGACGCGCAACCGGCCAATGCCCCCGCGCTTGTGGCCTGTTTTGAAGCAAACGCCGTCGCAACCTCAATTGAAATGGCCAGAACATGACCGCCGGGACAGGCACGGCCAGCGCATCAGCCACACAAGAACGAACCGACACCTCCAGCGCGCCAACCGGCACCCCACTGCTGAGCGTCAGGAACCTGAGCGTTCATTTTCCACTCAAGCGGGGGTTCATAGTCCAGCGCGAAGTGGCCCGCGTCAGGGCGGTCGAGGGTATTTCGTTCGACATTTACCCCGGCGAAACGCTCGGCCTCGTCGGCGAGAGCGGCTCGGGCAAGACGACCGCCGCCAAGGCCGTAATCCAACTGAGAAAACCAGACAGCGGCAGCATCATGTTCGATGGCCAGGAACTTCTCGGAATGTCAAACTCCGAGCTGCGACCGATCAGGCGAAAAATGGGCATGGTCTTCCAGGACCCGTACGGATCGCTCAACCCGAGAATGCGGGCAGGCGACATCGTGGGCGAACCGCTCAAGGTGCACGGACTCGCCGAATCGGGCGACGACTATCGCACACAGGTAAGCGCACTCATCACAACCGTCGGGCTGAGTCCAGGCATGGCCGAACGCTACCCCAACGAATTCAGCGGCGGTCAGCGTCAGCGACTCGGGGTCGCCCGCGCTATCGCAGCAAAGCCAAGCCTGCTCGTGCTCGATGAGGCCGTATCGGCGCTCGATGTGTCGATTCAGGCCCAGATCCTGAACCTGCTCCAGGACCTGCAGGATCAGTACAACCTCGCCTACCTGTTCATCGCCCACGATCTCTCGGTCGTAAGACACATCAGCGACAGGGTCGCAGTAATGTACCTGGGCCGGATCGTCGAAACCGCCGATAGTAAGGACCTGTACGAAAATCCCCTACACCCCTACACCCAGGCACTGCTCTCCGCGATCCCAACCCCAAACCCCCGTCTCGAACAATCGCGCACCCGGATCATCCTGCAGGGCGACCTGCCGAGCCCGATGGCACCGCCGTCCGGATGCCACTTCCATACCCGCTGCCCTATCGCCACCGAGGCCTGCTCGCTAACCGACCCCGACCTCCGGCAACTCGCCCCTAACCAGGCAGCGGCATGCCTGCTCGCAACCGGATACGATGCAGCACCGAGTCCTGTATCGCGCGTCTGACCTCGGAACTCACGATGCGCACACCGCCATCCTGAGCCCCTCGAAGGGTCACGCCCTCGCTAACCCATCATTGCTACAGCGATGCCGTCTGATGCCTTCTCCCTGGGGAGAAGGTTAGGTCAAGGGGGGAATGAAATCGAATTCCGCATCACCCACACATCCACCTAAACCGTCATCCTCGCGACCGCCGATTCGTTAAGCTCAATCCCCAGCCCCGGCCGGTCCGATAGCACCATGTCCCCGTCCTTCGGCAACACCCCTTCGCCGTACAGCTCGGCGAGATCGTCGAGCGGTCCCGAAAATTCCGTCGAAAACTCATGCGGGCGTACGCCGTTCTGCACCGTCGAAAAGGCATGCAAAGACGCCATCGAGTTGATCCCGGCCTGTGGACTATGCGGCATCACGGGCTTGTTCACCGTCACCGCCATCTCGTAAATGCGCTTTACTTCGGAAGGGCCGCCTGCGCTCAAAATATCAGGCTGGAGAATATCGGGGTCGCCAAGCAACACGAGGTGACGGAAAAACCACCGGAAGGCGTCCTGCTCCCCTGCCGAAATCGCCACGTCAAGGGCATCGGCAACCTGCTTCAGACCCGTCAGGTCGTAACGCGGGATCGGCTCTTCAAAATGGTCGATCCCGAGCGCCTCGAACTTGCGGCCCTGCTGAATTGCCGTACTTACCGAATAGCCGTTATTGGCGTCGAATCCCAGGTAATTGCCCTCCGAAAGATACTCACGCACCAGCTTGAACATCGCGTAGTCCTTGGCCGGGTCGAAGTCCTGCCGCCAGCCCTTCCAGTCCATGCGGATCTTGAAGGCCCGAAAACCCATGTCCCAGCCCTGCTTCACCAGATCCAGCATCTCTTCTGGCTGCATTCGCCAGCCCGACCCTGTACTCCAGTAAAGTGGGATGGTCGTTCGGGCCGCCCCACCCATCAATGTATGCACCGGCAGCCCGGTCTCCTTGCCAAACAGGTCCCACAGCGCAACGTCGATCGTCCCCACGATCTGCGCGGGAAGGTTGTACAGCCGGTCGCCCTTGCCAAGTGCCAGCGTCTCCCAGTGCCGGTCGATCTGCAACGGGTCCTCCCCGACCAAAACCGGCTTGATGATGTTTTCGAGATAGGCGTTGAACACCGCCACGCTGCGACCCGGCACATTCCTGCTGCCACCCGGCGCTTCGGCCCAGCCCTCCACTCCCGCATCGGTCTGAACTCTCAAGAGCGACTTCCCAGTCGAAAGCGGCGTAGTAGTGATATCGGTGATTTTCATAGGTGGCTCGGTACTTTAGGCACGTTTTCTCCATAAGGGCTGTTGCGGACCGGTCCGCGAAGGTCGAACCGGTGAATGGATCGCGGACACCTTACGACTTTTCGTGGCCCAGCTGTGCCCGGTCGGGCGTGATTGTCGAGCGGCATATGCGCCATCGACCCTTCGAAAAGCTCAGGACGGCGCACAGGGTGACGACGTTCATGACAGCACGGATGTGGGCCGGTGCAAAAATTCGGCTCAGTCGGCTAGCGCTGGACTCGGCTCACGGACCTCCGCGGCACCCGACTCAGAAATCTCCAGCGGCCGGAACACCCGCCAGTAAATCAGGCTCGATATCCCGATGGCGGAAGCCATGACGAAGAACAGAGTCGTAAAATCGCCCCCGTCGAGCATCCGGGACCCGAACCAGATCGCAACCGCCGAAACCGCCCCGCCGACCGTAATTATCGGACGCGGCAGAAATTCGCCCTAATCGCCACGAACTCTCACAGATTCGGTCATACAATATGTAGTCAGTCTGGGGCCTTAGCTCATTTGGGAGAGCGCCTGCTTTGCAAGTAGGAGGTAGCGGGTTCGATCCCCGCAGGCTCCACCAAACTGAAATTGAACTGGAAATCGGGAGGGAATAAAACCCTCCCGATGTTCCTTAAAACCCCTTAAAACCCCATGAAATCTGATGAGGGTGTGGTACCTGATGTGGTACCTAGCGGTGTTGGTCGCTAAAAGCCGAAGATGTCAATTGGCTCAGCATAAAATTCTTCGAGTGGCTATGGTGAAGTTCGCTTAGACAGTTTTTGGAGGCATTAAATGAGGTGGGATCCCCGGGTACCGAGCTCGA
>JGI24922J38493_100438_pt1 | contig 40796 bp, 39 predicted proteins | sample LinPFosplate10_FD_38493 | JGI IMG/M metagenome (IMG submission 38493)
TGCAGGTCGACTCTAGAGGATCCCACAGATTTATTTGATCCGAATTGGAGTTACTTATGCGCGTTTATTTGATGGTCCGACCCCAACTCCTGAAGGACTTTCCCGAAGAGGCCAAGCGGGCGGAGGATTTGGGATATGACGGAACCACGAATCTTGAGCTGACGGTTCCGCCGACATTATCGGCAACCGTGTCGGCCATGAGCACGACCAATATCGATCTGCTCACCGGAATCTTCGTCGCCTTCCCCCGCAGCCCCATGGCGACTGCCTATGACGCCTGGTCGATCCAGTCATTGTCGAACGGGCGGTTTCAGCTCGGCATGGGCGCCCAAACCAAATCCCACCTGACGCGGCGCTGGAGTGTCGAGCTTACGCCGCCGGTCCCGCGCATGCGCGAATATGTGGAATCCCTGCGCGCCATCTGGGATTGCTGGCAGAACGGAACGCCCCTCGCCTATGAGGGCGAACATTACAATTTCTCGCTGATGATCCCGTATTACAATCCGGGACCGATCGAACACCCGCACGTTCCCATCTACCTGGCCGCCATCAACAAATTCATGTGCCGGCTGACCGGCGAAGTGGCCGATGGCCACATTCCGGGCGACCCGGTGACCTATAAGTGGTTCAACGAGGTGATGCTGCCCAATCTGGAGATCGGCGCCAAGCGGTCGGACCGCACCCTGAAGGATCTCGATCTCGGCGCCCACGGCTTTTTCGGCTGCGGTAAGACGGATGCGGATCTGGAGGCGGTGCGCAAACGGCTGCGCGAGCGGGTCGGGCTGTACGCATCCACGCCGGAATATCGCCCCATGCTTGAAATGCATGGCTGGAAGGACAAGTTCCCGCCTTTGATCGAACTGGCGCGCGAGGGCAAGTGGGCGGAGATGGGCAATCTGGTGACCGACGACATGCTCGACGAATATTGTGTCGTCGGTACGCCCGATGAACTCCCGGGGAAGATCAAGGCGCGTTTCGGCGGCGTGACCCAGCGGATCCAGATGGATGACGAGTGGTTCGAAGGCATGTCCGACGACGATATCCGCGCGCTGGTGGCGGAAATCCGGAAGATCTGATCATTGGAGAACAGCTGTGAAAATTGAACCCGCGCCCGGACGACTTGACGCGGCGCGCATCAAGCAATGCCATGGTGACGGGTACTGGCGCGACGAGCTGGTCGGAGACCTGTTGGCCAAACATGCCGAGGAACGCCCCGACGATATCGCGATCGTCGACGGCGAACATCGGATTTCATGGTCGCAATTTCATCGTCTGAGCCTGCGGTTTGCTTTGCATTTGCGCACCCTCGGCATCGAACCGGGCGACTCCGTCGCCCTCCAAATGCCCAACTGGTTTGAATATCTGCTGTGCTTTCACGGCATCCGGTTCGCGGGCGGCGTTGTCGTTCAGGTCGGATCGGACTGGCGCAGTACCGAGATGGCATATGGGTTCGGCATCGGACCCGCAAAGGCGGCGATCATTCCGAAGGATTTCCACGGCTATGACTACCCCTCGGCCCTGCGGGACCTGCTTCCCGGTCTTCCGGAACTGAAACACATCATCGTGGCCCGGGGGGCTGCGCCGGATGGAACCCTTTCGTTGGACGAACTTCTGGCCGACCCGATCGAGGAGCGCGTCCTGATCGAAACGCTGCGCGCATGCCGCCCCGGTCCGGATCAGGTCATCCGGATCGTGTTCACGTCGGGCACCACAGGCCTGCCCAAGGCGATCATGCATACCGACAATACCCTTGGTCATTCAGGCCGCCGGGTTATTGCCGATTTTGGCCACGATGAGAACGACGTGGTCCTCATGTATGTGCCGTTTTCGACCAATTTTGGCGCGATCATGGGATTGCAGCTGCCGGTGGCGGCGGGCGCGACAATGGTGCTGATGGAGCGGTTTTCGGCCACGATCGCCCTCGACCTCATCGGGCGGGAACATGTCACTTATATTGCCGGAACGCCGACCATGTTCATGGCTATGTCCAACAGCCCGGCGGCCGCGGACGCCCGACTTGAGTCCGTGCGGCTGCTTTTGTCGGCGGGCGACAGCTTTCCGGTGCAGGCGATCAAGGAACTCCGTGAGAGATTCCAGACCACATTCATTGATTCATACGGGATGAACGAATTCGGAATGGGGTTGTGGTGCATGCCCGGCGATGACCCGGACGAGGTCGATGGCTCCATCGGCCAAGCCATCGGGGGCGTCGACGTGCGGGTTGTGAACGAGGACGGGCGGCAGGCGCCGGTCGGCGAGATCGGCGAAATGGTCATCAAAAGCGCCGGCATGTGCGCCGGCTACTTCAATCAGCCCGAAGCCAACGCGGCGGCGTGGGACGAAGATGGATGGTTCCACTCGGGTGATCTGGCAACCGTGGACGAAAAGGGGTATTTCCGCGTGGTCGGCCGCAGCAAGGATGTCATCATTCGCGGCGGCGCCAATGTCTCGCCACGGGAGATCGAGGAAATCCTAATTCGCGACCCGCGTATCCGCGAGGCTTCAGTAATCGGCCTGCCGGACGACCATTACGGAGAGGTAGTCTGCGCCTGCATCATCGCGAAGCCCGGTGAAAGTCCGGCCGAGGACGAAATCCGCGCCTATCTCGAGCCGCAGATCGCGTCATACAAATTGCCGTCCCGTATCGTCATGGTGGACGAATTCCCGCTCAACAGCATGGGCAAGGTGCGCAAGGACGTCCTCAGGGAAAGAGTGCTTCGGCCCGCGGGCGGCTGACGAAGGCGTAGCTCACGTGGAACGGGCGATGAGGCCGAACCGCCGGAATGTCCTGGTGAAAACTCACCCCAGCACCTCAAATTCATCGCCAATCCACGGAATAATGTCGCGCAGCGGGGGCACGAACTCTTGTTCGATAACCCCGGCGCAGATTTTATGGACCTGTGCCGGGACCTGGCCCAGCTCATCAGACCGCACGATCAGGCTGACGGTGCGTTGCAGGCCGGGGCCGGGAAAGGGGACCGCCTGAACCCGTTGATTGACCCGCATACCCTGCAGGACATGGGACGGAGACGTGATGGCCCAGCCATGGCCGGCGGCGATCAGCGACATGATGTCTTCCGGGCTGTCGAATTCCAGCCGTCCGGCCAGCGGTACGCGCATGCGATTAAGATGGCTGTCGATGGCCTGGCCCATCTGGGTATGGCGCGGATAGCGGATGAAAGAGCCGTCGCGGGATAATTCTTCCAGCGACATGGATTTTTTCAGCTTGCGGCCGCGCCTGGGCAGGGCCAGCAGCAAAGGTTCGCGAAACAACGGGAACCGGTCGAGACCCGCGACTTCAAATAAAGAATCCGACGTAATCAGCATGTCCGCATCACGGTCGAGCAGCGCATTTTCGCTGGTGGTCGCGCCGCCCCGGCTGACCGATACCCGTTCGATATTGAGCTGCCGGGTCAGGGCGTCGATCAAAGGCGGCACCAGCGTGCCGGCCAGCGACCCGATGACCGCAATGCGCAGATTGGGCATCACTGACCAGCCGGCATCCTTGACCAGCGCCCGCACATTGGCGGCATCGGAAAGCAGCTGCGGCGCCTGACGGTGCAGCACCATGCCGACCGAGGTCAACGCAATAGGCCGCACGGTTCGGTCCACCAGATCGCGGCCCAGCTCGGCCTCAAGCTGGCGCAATTGCTGCGACACCGCCGATTGGGTGATGCCCAGGCTGTGCGCCGCCGCCGTCATGCCGCGCTGTTCCGCCACCGCGACGAAAGTTTCCAGCGCGCGCAGGAAATCGACGCTTTTTCCCTGATCCATATCCGATCCGACCTTTTTCCGCACCATAAGCGTTGCTTATAGTAACAATGAAACATCGCAATACCAATTGTTGATGCCCGCGCGGCGCAATAAGGAATAGACTATCTGAAATTTCGTCTTCCGGAGGGACATCCCGTGACCACATATGATTACATTTCTGCCGACAACCATCTCGACACCCACTGGATCCCGGCGGATCTGTGGCAGGCCCGGCTGCCCGCCAAGTTCCGCGAAGACGGGCCAAAAGTGCAGGAAACCGATGACGGGTCCTACTGGTTCTGGGAAGGCAGGCGCAATGACGGCTCGGCCGCCGGGTCCAGCAACGCAAAATATCTTGAGCAATTCCGCAGCCAGGGCGTGGAGATCGAAGACGGCGCCCTACCCCCGTCGGACCCAAAATACATGCTGGAACATATGGATATGTCGCGCATCTATTCCAGCGTGATATTTTCCGCGGTCCGTAAATGGGACGTGCGCGACCCGGAACTGTGCAAGGCTGTCTACCGGGCGTTCAATGATTATGCCGTCGAGATGAACAAGGTTTCGCCGGACCGGATCATCATGCTGCCGGCCCTGCCGACCCAGTATCCGGAAGAATGCATCGCCGAGTTCGACCGGCTGGCCAAGGAAGGCGTGCGGGGCTTCGAATTCCCGCCTTTCGATGTGGCCAAACCGGCCTTTGATGAATGCTGGGACCCGTTATGGGCGCGCGCTAATGAAGCCGGCATCACCATGTGCACCCATATTGGCGGCCCGGCGGCATCCGCCCTGCCGCCCCAGCAACGCGGCGCGCATCTGGCCTTTTTGTCGACGGCGCCGTTCAATTTGTCGAATATCTGCGCCGAGCTGATTTTCTCCGGCGTATTCGAACGCCATCCCGACCTGGATTTTCTGTTTGCCGAATGCCGCATCGGTTGGGTGCCGTTCCTGATACAGTGGATGGACCGCCAGACGGTGGAGCGCAAGCCCGACCCGATCACCCCCATCAAGATGCTGCCCAGCGAATATGCAAAGCGTAATTGCCGGTTCTCATTCGAAGAGGATTACATGGGCACGGAGTTGATGAAGCTGGATTGGAATGAACTGGGCAAAATGGCGATCTGGGGATCGGACTATCCCCACACCCAGGGTACCTGGCCCGACGTGTCCGGCCCGATCGACAAGATGTTCGAAGGGATCGATGCGGAAACAAAGCGGAATGTGCTGTGGAACCACGCCGCCGACATGTTCGATATCAAGGGGCCGTGAGGAGCACGAAATAGCGGGCCGCGCCTTTGACAATGTCAGCCGTCTTCGGCGGGGTCGGCCGCGCCCTGCAGCACCGAACCTACCGGACCTATTTGTTCGGCCATAGCCTGGCCAGCGCGGCGCGGTGGATGAAGCGCACGGCCGTTGGCTGGCTGACCTGGGAGCTGACTGAATCCACCAGCTGGCTGGGCATTGTCGCGTTTGCGGACCTGGCGCCCATGATGATTTTCGTCATTCTGTCGGGCGCCATCGCCGACCGGGTCGGGCTGATGCGCATCGTCAAGCTGAGCCAGGTCCTGTCCGGGCTGATCGCTGCGCTTTTCGCCGCGCTGATCTTCACCGGTCTGATCACCATTGAAGCCATCGTCGTGCTGTCACTATGTTTCGGCGCGGCGGAAGCGCTGAGCCAGCCGGCGCGCCTGGCGGCGGTGCACGCCATGGTGCCGCGGGAAGACCTGCCGTCAGCCATCGCACTTGGGTCCGCCGCCTTCAACGCCACACGCATCGTGGGCCCGGCCATTGCCGGCGCATTAATCATCTGGACCAATACGGAAACTGTGATCGCCCTGTGCGCGGCGATGTTTTTCGGCTTTTTCATTCTGCTGCGCACCATCCATTTCGAGGAAACCGCCAGCGGGCAGAAGCTGTCGCTGGAATTGTTCGTCGATATCTGGCGCGGCTTTCAATATGTGTACAGCCATCCCGGCATTCGTTACATCATGACGCTCATGGTGGCGGTCAGCCTGTTCGTCCGACCGGTGATTGAGCTTCTGCCGGGCGTTTCCGATCGGGTTTTCGACGCGGGGCCCGCGGGATTGTCGTTGCTGTTGGGCGCAATCGGCGCCGGGGCCATGATATCCAGTCTTTGGGTCGCCCGAAGGGGCGAAATGGCGGGCCTGACCGGGATTGTGACGATCTCGGTCTTGGGCGGAGGGCTCGCCCTGATGCTGTCCATGGCATTCGGTCAGCTCTGGCTTGCGGTCGCATTTCTGATGATCGTCGGGGCGTTTATGGTGTCCGGCAATGTGGGGGCGCAGAGCCTGATCCAGAATTCCGTCGATTCCAATGTCCGGGCCCGGGTATTGAGCCTGTTCATTATCTTTGCCCACGGCCTGCCGGCAGTGGGCGCGGTGATCATGGGGTGGATAGCATCCATGGCGGGATTGCAGGCGACCATCGGAGGCGGTGCGCTGATGATGGTGCTGGTCTGGCTATGGGCGCGCCCGCGCGCAGGCAGGATGGCGGTCATTCTAGAGCGATCGGACAGCGGCTGATCACCCTTTGAAATCGGCGTTCGATGAGCGATCAATCCGCTAGCGCGGCCCAGGGGTACCCGTCGGGATAGCGCTTCGCCATCTCGGCATTGCCCATGGCGAAATATTCGGCGTTAACCGAGGTTTCCGAGCTTTCAACCATATAATTGACCGAGTATTTCCGCGAGCAATCGAACGCCGGGTAGTTATCAATCAGCGCCCGGCAAATCCTGAAGTCGGGACCATGAAAATAGCCGGTCCGGTGGTGCCACAAATTGCCCTGTTCCAGTGCGACATCACGGCGCACCATGTAGCAGTTGGTGTCGACCAGATTGAGATCCGGACGATTCCAGGTCGGCCAGCGCCCGAGACTCTGGCAATCATCTTGTCCCAGCAACGCGCCGTTCTGATCGATTATCTTCCTCAGGGAATACGCCCATTGCAATCCACGGGACGTGATGCATGCCATTAATGAGGCGATGTGATCGGGATCGAAGCTGTTGTCTTCATCCAGGTAACAAACATAGCGGCCCTTGACCAGAAACAGCGCCGCACCATAGATGAGATGTCCGTTATAGCGGTCGGCGCCCGTATTATAAGGCAGGGTTATCTGGTTCACCGGATGGACGCCTTCGGTCTCCCCTATCAGGGCGATGACCGATGCCTCGGCTTGCGGCCCATCGGCTACGACCAGATGCTCGATGTTGGCGTAAGTCTGGTTCTGCACGCTTTCCAGCGCCTGCCGGAGAACGTCGTTTCCCAGCGTCGGCGTAATAACGGAAACCAGAAACCGGTCATTGGCCCGGCCTTGCGCCGCCAGCATGGCATCTAGATGCTTATGCGCCGGTTGAAACTGCAATTGAACGCCAATCGAAGCATCGAACCATTCAATCGCACGGTCCAGATCACCCATTATGTGATAAAGCGCGCCAAGGTTATCGTATGTTTCCGGCCTCCTGGCGCCATTGCGAACCGCAGCCTCACAATATTCTATCGCCTCGTCATAGCGCTTCTCCCTGATGCGCAGCTCGCCCATGAGATCCAGGGCCATGGCATGTGCGGGCTCCTCATTCAGAACTCGGCGCAACAGGGCTTCCGACTCGCGCAGACGACCGGCATTACATGCCTCAGCTGCTTCATTGATAAGTTCAATCACCGGCCGCTCCCGTCGGGTTTTGTTTCAGAATGCAAATCATAGGGGTTTGCCGTGGCTGGTTGCCCAGGAATCCTGCATAAAAATGTTCGACGGCAGGGTTTCATCGAGCACCGGTTCGTCGGACAGCATCAACAATCCGGGTCCCGCGCCGCTTTGGTGGACCGAGACGTAGACATCGACATCCCGCCCCCGGAGCTCAATGGCGGTCATGTTTCCATTTGGCGTGAATTCCGGTTCCGGCATATCGTCCCCCAATCGTCAGCGCTGCATGTGCGGCATTTTGCCCGGGCGGGTCTGCATGATATTCTCATAGCTTGCCGCAATCTGGAAATTCCATTAAGCATCCGCGTCATGAATAACAGCCAGAAACAACACCGATCAATTGCAGGATCCGCCGCTCGGGGGTTTCGCAACCGTTGCCCCAATTGCGGCCAGGGCGCGCTTTTTTTGGGCTATCTGCGGCCCTTTGACGCCTGCACATCCTGCCGCGAGCCGAATGGGCGCATCATGGCCCATGACGCGCCGCCCTATATCACTATCCTGATTGTGGGGCATATCATCGTGCCCCTGGTGTTGATCTGGGAAAAGACCTCATCACCGCCCTTGTGGGCCCATTACGGGGTCTGGATGACGGCGACTGTCATATTGACCCTGGCGCTGCTGCCGCGCATCAAGGGCGCCTGGATGGGCTTCATGTGGGCGCTGCGCCTGCACGGTAATGAATTCCAATAGACGGGTTATCGTTCGAGCAGGCCTTCAAATATTTGCGCCAGTTCGCCTTTGCGATAAGGTTTGCGGATAAAGCTCGCATCATTGCCCGACGAAAGCTGGGGCAGTTCGCCATCGGGATAGCCCGAGGTATAGATAATTTTCAAATCGGGCCATTTCGTTCGCGCCCGTTCCACCAGATCGACGCCGCTGGCCCCGCCGGGCAGAACGACATCGGTAAACAAAACATCGACATGCGGATGTTCTTCCAACCGGGCCAGCGCCGCCACGGCATCTTCCGCTTCGATGGTCTTGTGGCCAAGCTGCGACAGCATCATCACCACCAATTCACGAACGCCGGGGTCGTCTTCGACGATCAGGACTGTCGCGCCGGTGGTCGCCTTTACCGCGGCATGGTCTTCACCGGGTCGGGCTTGCGGCGCGTCATCGCCGGTGCGTGGCAGATAAATCGATATGCTCGTCCCCTGGCCGGTCTCGCTATGGACTTCCATGCATCCGCCGGATTGTTCGACGAAACCGAGAACCATACTGAGCCCCAGCCCAGTGCCTTCCCCCACATCCTTGGTCGTAAAGAAGGGCTCAAAAACCCTGTCCAGAACCTCCGGCGGCATGCCGCAGCCCGTATCGGTGACGTCCAGTTTCACGAAATCCCCGGGTAGGAGACCCGGATGTTTGACAAGCGATCGGGCGCCGAGAACCTGATTGGAAGCCGTAAAGGTAATCGTCCCACCCTGAGGCATGGCGTCGGCGGCGTTAAGCGCGAGGTTGAGCAACGCGCCTTCGATCTGGCCGGCATCGGCCATGACCGGCCATATCGCTGGTTCCGCGCCGGTCTCGGTTACGGTTTCGATGGCGATGGTTTCGCCTAACGTGCGCTGAAGCATATCGCGCATCCCCGCCACCAGCTCATCGGACTGAACGCGCGCAGTTTTCAGTTCCTGCTTGCGGGAAAAGGCAAGCAGTTGACGCGTCAGTTCTGAACCTCGCATGGCGCCGCTCATGGCGGAATTCACAAATTTGCGCGTTGAATCGTCAACCGGACTCTCCAAAATCATTTCCAGATTGCCGACGATGACCATCAACAGATTATTGAATTCGTGGGCAATGCCGCCGGTCAGCTGGCCGACGGCTTCCATCTTTTGGGCCTGGCGGAGCTGATCCTGCATGTGGCGTTCTTCGGTGACATCCGTCTGGATGGAGCCCACGCCGATTGTCGCGCCATCGCCGTCATAGACGGGAAACTTAATGGTCGTCAGCCGGTGTTCCTGCCCGTCGCTGAGAATGTGGTCCCGTTCCCACTCGAGCGAAATGTCTTCCTCTATAACGCGCCTTTCGCGTTTCGTGACCTCATCTGCGTCATGTGTTGACAGAAGATCATAAGCGGTCTTTCCAATTCTCGAGCCGGGCTCGACGCCGAACCAGCTATTGTGCTGTTTGTTGGCGAGTTGAAAACGCCCATCCACGTCCTTCAGGAAAATGGCCGCCGGGCTGTTATCGACAATCGCCCTGAATCGCTCTTCACTGCCACGCAGCGCTTCTTCTGCAGCTTTGCGCTCTGTGATGTCGAGGCTGAACCCCCCGACGGCAATGATTTCCCCACTCTCATTCTTCACAGGAAACTTGAGCGTGCTGCGCGTGGCGATGTCTCCATTAGGACGTGAGAACGTCAACTCGATGTCAACAACTTTACCTGTCTTGATGACTTCGCGGTCCTGGCGTGTAACTTCATCGGCGGTATTCTTGGGCATGAAATCATGGGATGTACAACCGATCACGTCATTGCCGGCAATAAGCTGGGTGTTCAAAAATGCGGTGTTCGCCAGAATAAATCGGCCATCAAGATCCTTGAGATTGATCACCAGCGGCGCATAATCGACAATCGCTTTGAGCAGCCTTTCGCTGCCGCGCAATGCCTGCTGCGCTTCAATTTCAGCCGTAATATCTTTCAAGGTGCCCCGGTACCCTTCGAATTCGCCATCATCATCGAACACCGGCACGCCGCAACTGGAAAACCACACGGTGCGGCCATCTTCCGCCGCGCGGGGGAATACGTAGTCACGAAACGGAAGATGGTCATGCAGGGTTCTCAGATGATCTTCCCATCCTTCCACCTGAATTTCAGGCGGTGTTTCGTCGCGTGTCTGGCCGGCAAGCTGGCCGGACGTTTTTCCGGTTAATTCGTAATAGCGGTCCGAGAGGTAAGAATGGCGGAGATCGGCATCCAGTTCCCACAATACGTCCGACGACGCTTCGGCAAAATCGCGAAATCTTTCCTCGCTACGTCGCAGATTCTGTTCGGCTTTCTTTCGATCTGTAATATCAATGCTGACTGTAACAATGCCATCGACTGCGCCGGAAGCATTGGTAACAGGAAATTTGGTGACCTGCCGGATGCCCGGTGACCGGACGGCGACGCCCATGGCCGTTTCCCTGGTGATGGTTGTTCCCTTCTCCAGAACTTCCTGATCGCCTTCGGCAAGCGATTCCGCCACATCTCCCCAAAAGATACTTTCCGTCTGCTTGCCGGCGATATTTTCAGCACTCAACCCGGTGCTGTCGAGAAAACTCTGGTTGACCATCAAATAGCGCTGAGAGGCATCCTTCAGGCTCAGGGAAAACGGGATATTATCGATGATCGCGCGCAATTGCGCTTCGCTTTGAGTGCGTAGACGCTCAACGCCCTCTAGCTCCTCGACCCGCGCGCGCAACCGCGCGAGTTCATTATTGTTTTCCTTGTGATTATCGTAATCGGCCATCGGATTCCCAAACACGCAAACATAAAGGCAAATCGCTATTATCAACAGCAATGCACATAAAGGTATAGGCGTACGAATGCCAGACAAATGTCTTAAAATTATTAACGTAGATTAAGAAAGTATACCAAACACGACTACTTGTCTTTCCGACAAGTTGGGCATTGGTCCAATCGATTAATCGTTTAAACTTCCGGCGGGATATAACGCAAAAGAACAAGGGAACACGGCATGACGCGGATAAAAATACTCGAACGTGGGGATATGAACGAAGAACAGGGCAAGGTCTATGACGACGTCAAGGCGGCGGGCGGCCCGCTGGGCGGGCCCTATTGGGCCTATATCCGGAATCCCGCGCTGATGCGCCTGGCCCAGGATGTCAGCAACACCTTGCGCGCCAGCGACCTGTCAAACCGGGAACGCCAGATCGCCGTATTGACGGTGGTTCGCCATTGGGATGGTCAATATCCGTGGGCTGTTCAGGTCAAGGCGTCTCTCGCCGCCGGGGTCGATCAGGAAATCGTTGACGCCATTAATGCCCGGCAGACGCCGCCGCTGACCGATGCTCGTGAGAAAGCCGCCTACAAGGTCGCCGGGGAACTACTCGCCGATCGCGGTTTGAGCGATGCGACCTACGCGGAAGCCGCCGAATTGTTCGGCGACGAACAGCTGGTCGCGCTGGTTGCCGTGATCGGACAGTTTTCCATGGTGTGCTGCACTGCCAACGCCTTCGACGTTACCCCGCCGGATGCCGAACCGGCGCGGCTGGTGGACTAAGATACGGCGCAATGCCGGTGGATATATTTCGCCTGTTTCGAGCCATGCCTGTCAGACCGGTTGTCTTCGGGCTGTTCGGCGCGGCATGGGCGGGTTCCACGCTGATATGGGCGACTTCCGCGACGACGGTCTGGACCATGGTGGCTCTGTCCGCATTGGTAATGCTGCCGGCGTGGTACTGCGTTGATCGGTTGATTGTGGCGCGGTTGCACGATCACAGAAGCCTGCCGGCCCGCCCGGAATTTTTTGATTTCCAGGCCCGTGATCAACCCATGCACTGGGATGAACTGGGCGGCGCCTCGCTCCGCGATCTGCGCTACGTGGTGTTTGATACGGAAACCACCGGGCTCCATCCATCCGATGGCGATGAAATCATTTCCATCGGGGCGCTCCGGATCGAAAATGGCGAAATCCATGAAGCCGACGCGTTTTCGCGCCTCGTCAATCCGGGCCGGGACATCCCGGCGGCGTCGACCCGCATTCACGGCATCACAAACGACATGGTCGCCGGCGAAGATGATATCGGCCGCGTGTTGCCGCCGTTCCGGGATTTTATCGGCGACGCGGTTCTGGTCGCCCACAATGCCGACTTCGACATGAAATTCCTGCAGCTCAAGGAAACCCAGACGGGGATCGAAATTTCCAACCTGGTGCTCGACACGCTTTTGATCTCGGTCTTTCTCGATCACGATTCCCAGGACCATTCCCTGGATTCGCTGGCCCAACGCGCCGGGATTTCCATCGACGGGCGGCATACGGCGCTGGGCGACAGCCTGGCGACCGGGCGTCTGTTCCTGAAAATGATCAACCGGCTGGAAGCGCGCGGCATTACCACCCTGCGCCAATTGGTGAAAGCCAGCGCCGCGATTGAGCATGTGCGAAAATCGGGAGGAGCCTTTTAAAAAATCTCGCCGCCGAACTCAAAATTGATGCGGTCGCGCAAGGCGTCGATGGCCCGCAGTGAATCCCTGAGCCGGCGCTTATCGCGCCCGCTGATCCGGCCAAGATCGACAAAATTAGACACATCGCGTCCCGCCTTGTAATCGGCGAATTGCTGGCGCAGCAGCAGATCCCCAATCACGTTGACGCCGGCGTCAAGATACTCAAACTCATCCCGGTTGAGCACTTCCGCGTCGAAAAGCGCCTTCAACCGGTCCCGCGTATTGACCGCTTCCACCCCTTCACGCAACGCCAGCATGCGGACGCCGCCGACCAATGGCAGGGAACCGTAAAGCTTGAGATTGACAGCGCCTTTATGTTTCGGGTCGCTGCGCGCGGTTGCGATGCGCCCGAACCATCGCAAGGCCGTGCCAAGGTCGGCCTCGCCCATCAATAGCGCCCGCAGGAACGGTTCGTTGCCGCGCGTCACTTCGGTCACATATCGGCGCAGATCGCGCGCCATGGCCCCATCGCCCCAGGCCGGACGAAAATCAAAAAAGATGTCGAAATTCAGCAGCGACGTATTGAAAGCCCGGCGGTTCCAGTCATCGATCTGTTCTTTCCATTGGACCGCCGTCTTGCGCCAGACCGGATTGGTCGCCATGACGCCGCCGGTACAAAACGGCAACCCGACCGCGTCGAGATCCCGCGACAGCCCTTCGGCAAGGGTAACGAACCAGCCGTCAATTTTGTCCCGTTGGTCTTCGGGATAATCGGCCAGAACGAAACCGTAATCCTGGTCCGGATACAGAAAATTCTCTCCGCGCCCACCGGACCCCATGATGATCAGGTCGCACGCCACCGGGCAGCCGCCAAGCCCGCCCTCAATCATGGCGGCAAGGTTGAGTTCCATCAGGCGTCGGTAAATATCTCCATTGATATGGGTGAGAAAGGCCTGAATGTCCGATGCCGGAACATGATCGGACAGTAGCTGTTCGGCCACATCAACCAGGGCGGCCTTGCTGTCGCGCAGCCCGTCAATTGAATCCTCGCCGGTCAAGGCGTCGATCATGCCCATCATCTCACCGGCCGCCTCGGCCAGCACGCCATTCATCTGAAGAATGCCGCAAAGCCGCCCGTCGTCATCGACAACCGGCATATGGCGAAACCCGCGCCGTCGCATTCGGGCGATGGCGATGAACAGGGCCTCGTCTTCGTGAATGGCGTGAATATCCAGCGTCATCACGTCGCGCGCGGGCTGGGCCATGTCCGCGTTAAAGGCGATGCGGCGGACCACATCCTGCTCGGTGAGGATTCCCATGGGGCGCCGGGCTTCATCCAGAATGACCACGGCCGTTAATTCCTCAGCGGCCATGCGGCCCACGATTTCGCTTAACGGCGTATCCGGTCCCGCGTTGGCGGCTTTCCGTGCGCCGCCGCCGACCCGCTTGAAAAAAATATCTGTCGCCGTCGGCATCTCAGTCGCGCCAATCCGCCAAAACGGCATCCACATCCAGAAGCCCGCCAATCTGGTCGCGGACACTCTTCCATTTGAAGCGTATGGAAAATCGCACGATCTCCACATCGAGGATCTTCAGTTCATCGGCCACCGGCGCCCATTCAACCAGGGCCGCAAGACTGGCATCGAATGCGGCTTCACGTTCCGCGGCCTTGTCCCACGCCGTGACCCCGGCCCGGTCCCTGATGGCGATCCGCACATCGTCGAAGCCCTGTGGCCGTTCCGCCGGCACGGGTTCCGAGGCCAGCGCGGCCTCTACGAGATGGATGACGAATGCGCCCATTTCGTCTTCGTCGGCGTCGGCATCCCGGCCAAGCAACGCCGTGACATAAACCGCAAGGTCACACAGACAGGCGAGATAGATTTCCCATTTCGCCATATTCACCGAACCGGCGAACACGGCATCTTCCATCATCGAGGCATAGCGCGTGCCGACCCGGGTGCGGATATATCCATAGAGTGTAATCTGGGAGACGTATTTGGAACGGGTTTCCACGAACCGAACCAGCTGATCGACGGTTTCCACCGGCGGCGGCCGACGCCAGAATATCACGGCCTTCAGCGCCAGAACAATGTAGCGAATTGTCTCCTGATAAGCTTCTTGCACCCGTTGACCCATGAACGCTGTCCCTGATTACGCTGATTTTCATCTATTAAAGACTAATTCCGATTCGTATTTCACCGTTGACTTATTGATTTGATTCGCCCTGATAATAAGGGATTCTAACTTTTACAGGTTGGCAGTCTCGTATCGATGCCTTGAATTGCGTATGTAGTCCCTTCGTAAACCGTAGTTGGTCGCGTAGTCCAAACAACATAGGGGGTGAAAACCATGGCTGAGATTACGCCGGAAGTGCGAGAAGCGCACTGGGCTAAGACAAAGAATCTTACCTTCATCGTTCTGATACTCTGGTTCATTTTCTCGTTCGTCGTGCATTGGTACGCGGACAGTCTCAATGCTTCATCGTTCATGGGCTTCCCGCTGGGCTTCTATATGGCAGCGCAGGGGTCATTGGCCGTGTTCGTGATATTGATTTTCTGGCTGGCGCATCGCCAGGGAAAAATTGACGAAGAATTCGGCGTCGCCGAAGAAGAGGATGAGGGTTGAACCAATGAGCAGTCCCGGAAAATCTAGCTTTATCGACAATCTGCCAAAAATCTACGGTATCTATACCGGTGGATTTGTCGTTTTCATCCTGCTGATGGCCGTCCTTGAACAGATGGGCGTGAGTTCGGAAGCCATTGGCATTATGTTCGTCGCCTTTACGGTTGTGATCTATGCCGGCATCGGCTGGTTGTCGCGAACCATGGAAGTCGATGCCTATTATCTGGCGGGCCGACAGGTGCCCGCCGTATTCAACGGCATGGCGACGGCGGCCGACTGGATGTCGGGCGCGTCCTTCGTGGCCATGGCCGGCGGGATCTATTTTGGCGGTCACGGCTATCTCGCTTTCGTGGTCGGTTGGACCGGCGGTTACGTGCTGGTGGCCTCGCTGATGGCGCCTTACCTACGGAAATTCGGCTGCTACACCGTGCCCGATTTCATCGGAACGCGGTATGGCGGCAATACGGCGCGTCTCATGGCGGTCATCGTTCTGGTTGTCGCGTCGTTCACTTACGTGACGGCCCAGATCAACGCAACGGGCACCATCGCCTCGCGGGCGCTTCAGATACCGTTCGAAGTCGGCGTCTGGTTCGGTCTGCTGGGCATTCTGATTTGTTCGATGCTGGGTGGCATGCGGGCGGTGACCTGGACCCAGGTGGCGCAATATATCGTGCTGATCGTCGCCTATCTGACACCAGTTATCTGGATGTCCAACAAGCAGGGCTTCGGTGTCATTCCGCAATTCGCCTATGGCGATGCGGTGGCGCGTCTTGCGGAGCTGGAGGTGCTCCATAAGGTCGGTGAACTGAAGGCGGCGGGGGCCTTTGCGGGTCTCAAGGCGCTGACGGTGCACCATTCCGAGGCGGGCAGCACCGCCATGGCGCACTGGAAATTCGCCACCCTGACGCTTTGCATGATGGCGGGAACGGCGTCATTGCCGCATGTCCTGATGCGTTACTTCACCACCCCTTCGGTGAAGGCCGCGCGCCAGTCCGTGGCATGGTCATTGCTGTTCATCTTCCTGCTGTACTTCACGGCGCCGGCGCTTGCGACCTTTACCAAGCTTCAGGTGCTGGATCCCAATTTGGCGACGGGCATCATCGGCAAGGCATTTGCCGATGTTGCGGCGCTTGACTGGATTCAGAAGTGGAGCAGTGTCGGCTTCCTGAAGATCATTGATGGAAACGGCGACGGCATCCTTCAGATCAACGAGTTCTTCATGCGCGGCGATATCGTCGTGTTGGCGACCCCGGAAATTGCCGGGTTGCCATATGTGATCTCCGGTCTGGTTGCCGCCGGTGGCATGGCCGCCGCCATGTCAACCGCCGATGGTCTGTTGCTGGCGATCGCCAACGCGCTCTCTCACGATCTCTATTTCAAAATGCTTGATCCGTCGGCCGATACCCGGAAACGGTTATTGGCGGCGCGGATCCTGCTGATTGGCATCGGGATCGCGGGCGCATTGGTGGCCAGTCTCAAGCTCACCAGTATCCTGGGAGCCGTGGCCTGGGCCTTTGACTTCGCCTGTTCCGGCCTGTTCTTCCCCCTTGTGCTCGGCATTTGGTGGAAACGGGCCAATAAGGAAGGCGCCATCGCGGGCATGGTGCTGGGCTTCCTAGCGGGCGCGGCCTATCTGGTCCATATCCGCTTCCTGGGTGGAGATATCTGGTTCGGCATCGATCACCTGCGGTTCGGAATGATCGGCATGCCGGTCAGTCTGATCGCCATGGTGGTGGTGACGCTGATGACGCCTGAGCCCGATGAAGAAACCAACGCCATGGTGGATGAGATGCGTGTCCCGAAAGGCGAAACGGTGCTATCGCAACAGCACTAGGCCAGGAAGGCCGATAATATTCGGGGCGAAGCCTGGCTTCGCCCCGATTTTTTTGCTTATAATTTAGCCGGGGTTTCCGGGGAGTATTTTAAATTGGACGTCGCTTTTCCGCTTTGGGTCATCGTTATTGACTACGTCATGGGCATGGCCATGTGGACGCTGATCGGCCGCACCGGCATGTCGTTCTTCCTGCCCGAAAATTCGACCTTTTTCTTTATGAATTTTTTGTGCGCGCGACCAACCCCTTGCTGCATATGTTTCGCATGGTCACGCCGAGCTTCCTGATCGCCCCTCTCGTGCCGCTCTATATAGCCTGGTTCTTTTTTATGATCCGGTTCTACATCACGCCGTGGCTGCTCGGATACGAAGTCATGGGCATGCTGTCCTTCCCCCTGGAAGGCGAAATCGCCGCCGCCATCTATTCATTCGGGAAATAGCGACTTCAGCCTGCCATATAGATATTCGCCAATCTTGCGTGATCCCGAAATATTGGTGTGGATCGGATCGGTGAAGTCTTTTGTCGACAGCTTGATTTCCCCGGCCAGGTCGATGCAGATCGCCTGGACCGCGCGGCAAACGCGCATAGTCGTTGCGTTGAACAGATTTTGAATTTGCCGGTTTACCAGCGCGGTCGAATTGGTCGCATGGTTCCGGCCGGCGATTGTGAACGCATCGCCCCGGCGCTGGGTCACGAATATGGGCCGGGCGCCCATGGCCGCAACCTTTGCCGCCAATAATTTCAACCGCGCGGCATATTGCGTGATCCGGACGTCATAGGCTGATTTGTCCAGGCTGGGGTTTGCATCGATCGGGGCGACAACCGGCGGGTTATCAAGATAGATGAGGCGCGCGCGCTTTGCCCGCAACATACCGCGCAAGGTTCGAAACGCCGAATTCAGCGCGCTTTCATTGCTGACGGTGCGGCGAAATTTCTGCCAGACGCCCTTGGGGACGATCACGTCATAGCGCACATGTTCTTCCACCTGGACGTCGTTGATGCCCACATAGAACAGGACGAATTTCGGCTTCAGGCCCGGCACGCGCGGAAACCACAGATCGAAGCTGTTCAGATGTCCCACGGTGGAATGGCCGTCGATACCGGCATTTGCGACCACTACCTTCTTTCCGGCGGCGGCGAATTGTTGTTGCAGCACCGCCGTCCAGGTCAGCCTGTCATCCACATAAAGCTCGTTGGTGGTGCTGCCGCCGACGGCCAGCACATCGATCCGGTCAGGCGTCTCGAACGCGCCGCGCAGCCCCCACTGGTCGCGGCGGTAGATCGCAATGCCGGTGGGCCGGCCCTGGTTGGTTACGTCATGACGCAGGGTCACATTTCGCGGGATATGAAGCGCGCCGAACCCTCCGGGCGACAGCCAACCGCCGAAAATCGCCTCAATCACCAGCAAACCAACAACCAGAAGCAAACCATTCCAGGCCATCACGGAACATGCGCGCCGAAACCACATCGTGTCAGGACGCATCGGCGAGGGGTAAATTCGCCAGAAGATTTTGCGGCTTCAACCGCAGCGTATTGGCGCCGTCCATAGCCATGCCGAGATAGACCGGCCGCCCGACCAGATCAGCGCGCATCTGGGTCGGATCGCGAAAGTCGAGCCGGAACAATGACAAAATCCGACTTAGCCGGTCTTCATCCAGATCCTGGCCCTCATAAAGATCATTCAAAATGACATTGGCCTCGGCATCGAGCCCCACATGCCAGACCCAGCGTTCATCCCGGATCATGCCGACGGGTTCTATCCGGACCTCGATGCCCAGGAAATGGCGCAACCAGTCTTCCAGCACCTTGCACAGCGCGATCAGTCCGGGACGGCTGAACGATACGTCCAGCACGGTGTCGAAGGCTTCGTCACGGTCCCAGTAAAGCTCGGCGTTCTCGGCGCTCAATACATCCAGATCGACGCTTCGGGTCGGCGTGCCGGTCTCCGCAAACAACTCGCCGAAATTGCCGAGCCCGCCGGTGGCGGCGTGCATTTCAACCACCTCCCTGTCGGCCAGCATGATGGCGCCGTCCAGCAGCCGGACGTTTTGTTGCCGAAACAAAAGTTCCGCCGCGCGCAGTCGGATCGGGTCCGCGCAGCCATCGAGCAGATTGCGCGCGATCACATGCGCCATATGGTCGATGAACAGCGGTGGAATACCCGCCGCCCCGTTGCGCGCCAAATTCAGATAACAGGCCTCCACGGTTCCCGCGGTCACAAGATGATCGCGAAACCCCAGCATGACGCGATAATTATCCTGGGCGTCGGCGTCATCCAAGGTCGCGATCCGCGCGTCATCCACCGCGAGGCGCGGGTTATCCATCAGCGCCCCGTGGAGCGCTATTTCGGCGGCGCAGGACTCGTCCACGGGCGCCAGTTCCGGCCGGCCCAGATAGCCCGCCAAAAATCCGTCGGTCACCCTGAGGCGGCCATCCCCATCCCGTTCCAGCAAATGAAAGCCGGATGATTTCCAGAAATCCCTCATGATGCTGTTATGCCCCGGTTATGGCCATTGGGCAACGAAGATGGTAAGCTATCCGCATGATTTAATGGGGGAATGATCCGATGAAGGCTTTCCTAGCTGCCGTCGCGGCCTGCGTCGTTATCGCCGTCGGCGCCGGTATTATCCTGACCTCGCTTGACCCGAATGCGTCACCGTCGCGCACGGCGAGCAGTGTCCGGCTTGGTTAAGTGAGCGGGCGGGAGCCGAAATATTAAGGCTTGGTCAGTACGCGCAGATAATCCACCAGCGAAGCCAGTTCCGCCGGGTTGCGCAGACGCTGCATAGGCATTTTGGTGCCGGGAATGTAGTGGTCGGGTCCGTCCCTGAACAATCCCGTAATCGTCTTATGGGTCCAGACAATATTGGATCCGCGCAGAGCCTTGGAATATTTATAGCCCGCCACCGCGCCGGCGCGACGGCCGAACAAGCCTACGAAATGCGGCCCGGAACGGCGCACGCCTTCCTCGGATAATGAATGACAGGCGGCGCATTTGCGATAGAGCTTGGCGCCCGGATGACGGCTTTCGAGCCAGGGCTTGGGTTCATTATCGCCCTCGCCCGGCAATCCGATACGGTCGCCGCTGGCCAGATGCCACACGCGCACGGACCCGTCATAGCCCGCGGATGCCCCGAACCTGCCGTCGGGCGTCAAGGCCACCGCCCAGACCGGGCGCTTATGAGCGCTGATGATGCGAATCTGCCCGCCCGTGGCCAGGTCCCAATGTATCAGCGCGCCGTCGCGCCCGCCCGACAAGGCGCGCTTGCCGTCCGGGGATAACGCAACGCCGAAAATCGGCCCATCATGGCCTTTCAATTCGGCTAGTTCGCGGTGATCTTTCAGATCCCAGAGCCGCAGGGTCGCGTCGGTTCCAACCGAAATCGCGCGCGCGCCGTCGCGGGAAACCGCCAACTGGGCCACCACCCAGCCATGGCCTTTCATGTCCGCAATGGCCGCCCCGTCGGTGACGCGCCAGACACGCACCGCACCGTCAATGGCGCCAGTCACCAGAAATTTTCCATCGGGCGTAAAGGCCAGCGCGCTGACATTGCTGGGGTGATCCAACACGTGGAGCTGCTTTCCCGTGCCGATGTCCCAAAGTCGCGCGCGCCGGTCCCAGCCGCCGGACGCCGCAACCCGGCCATGGGGCGATGCCGCGACGGCCATGACCTTGCCGCCATGGTCCTTGAAACGACGCAGCGGCTTACGCGCTTTCAAATCCCATACGATCACGCTGCCGTCATCGCCGGCCGACAATGCGCGCGCCGCGCCGGGCACGAACGCAACCGAGTTGACGGGGCCGAAATGGTCGTCGAGCAGCATGATTTCCTTCTGCTCAATAAAATCCCAGAGCCGCACGGTGTAATCGAAACCACCGGTCAGCACACGGGACCCGTCATCAGAAATGGCAAGGGCGCGCACCATGCCGCCATGGCCGGTCATATCGGCCAGCGCAACCGGGGCCCAGGTCAGAGCCGCAGTCAGCACGCAGGCAATGTTCCACACTCTCATGGCGGAATGCCAAGGCCGTCGCGCAGCGACAGCCGCCGACCGTCATCGAATTCCAGAGCGCCGTCATCGCCGATCGCCAAGAATATTCCCTGAACCGGGCCGGCGTCGGTTTCCACCGTAATGTCGGCGCCATGGGATCGGGCGTGGCGCAACCACATGGCGCGCACCGGGTCAAACCCGTCATCCTGCCACCGGTTGATCCAGGTCAGAAAATGGCGGGCGAAATTTTCCAGCAATTGAGAACAGGTGACCTCGACGCAGCCTTCACCGAACAAAGATGTCTCGGGGAACGTTCCTTCCCGCCAATCGCCTTCCAGCCCCCCGATCTGGATTGTGGCGCGCACTGCGATCCAATGGGGAACGCCCATATCGGAAGCGCCGTCGGAGACCAGAATGCCAAGCCTGGCGACCGAACCCAGATTTGCGTCAATGATCTGGGGCCAGCGGAACGTCATATCGATGCCGGCGGGAACGACTGTGCCCAGCGCATCGCCCAACCCAAGCGCCGCCACATAGATTACCAGCATGGCGTTGGTTAGGTCGGATTCCGGGTGCAGGATGATTGCGCAATCCAGCACGTCTTCCCGCTCGGCGCAGATGATGGTCGCCGGATCACCGCCCTGGTCGGCAAATTTTGTGGCTTCGTCGGTCACGTCCCCATCAGCGTCGATGAGATGGAGGTGAAAGATGGGCGGAAGGCGGGTTTCCCGGATCATGGATCTTTAACGCCAGGTAAATCCCTGCCGGAAACTATCCGCCGATTGACGACCGGTCCGGTAGCTGGGCGACTGGTTTTTCACCAGCCCGCTTGCTTGATGGCGAAAGCCCGGGATCAGTTTGCCCGTCGCCGCATCGATGGCGATTGTGTTGACCTGAAAGGCTTCATTAAACGCGCCGCCCGGGTTCATCACAGTGGCGAGGAACGCCCGTCGGCCGGCCACGGTTTCTGATTTCATCTTCAGCACCCGGACGCCATAGGTCTGTTCGACGCCGGCGCGCAATTGCTGTTCCGACATCTGTGCCATTGCGGCAGCCGGCCCCATTGTCCAAACGCAGACAGATATCGCCAGGCAGCCTGCGAAGGTCCAAAGGGAGGACTTACTCACCCGCCTGCCCTGGAGCATTTTTGGGCGCGGATTGTTTCCCGGTCAGGGCTTCGTTTTCCTCGACCCACAGGCTGTGATGTTCCCGCGCCCAGTTTTCATCCACATAGCCCGTGCCCATGGCGTCATAGGCGCCTTCCATACCGATCCAGCCGATATAGATATGGGCCAGGATTACCGCAATCATGACCAGGGCCACGATGGAATGCCAAAGCTGGGTCAGCTGGATTTCCTGCATGGACGACAACTCGGTGGAAAAGCCGAACCCGAATACATTCAGAATTGCGAAAGTGGCCGACCAGGGCTCCATCGTAAACGGGAACAACAAAGCCAGCCCCGTATAGCTTAGGGATGCGCCAGCAAGCACGGTCATCCAGAACACGATTTTCTGGCCCGCATTGAATTTATGGGCCGGCGGATGGGAGCCACGCGTGAACAGCCCGCCGCCCTTGGCGAGCCAATTCAGATCGAGCCTGTTGGGAATGTTGTCTCGCACCCAGATGATCAGGATCAGTGCGATCCCCAGCATGAAGGCGAAGCCCAGGAAATCATGGGTATATTTGCCCCATTCCGTCAGGGTGGAAAATGCCATCTTGCCGAGCCAGGGCTCAATCACATACCGGCCATAGAGCATGTTGAGCCCGGTCAGCCCAAGCACCACGAAGCTGGACGCGGTGAGCCAATGGGCGAACCGTTCGAGGCTGTTGAAACGTTCAATCAGCCGTCCGGAAAACCCGCTTTCTATCCGGATGCGGCCGCGTAGCGCGAAAAAAAGCGCCAGCAGCACCAGAACGCCGCCCATCAGCCACACGCCATATGTGGAAATCGGCCCGTTGCGCATGGCGCGCCAGCTCTCGCCCTCGGACTGGATCATGATGCCGGCGCCTTTATTGGGGATCGAGACATTTCCCTGAAGGCCGCGGCGGATTTGCCGCCAGCGCTGGGAATCGCTCGACCCGCCCACGGCATCCCCGGGCACGGCGCCGCTGGATTGGGCCATGGCCGATCCGACCGGACTAAAACTGTCGGAAAGACCGGCTGTCCAGAGGAACGTTATAATCAGACATGGAAGCACGACAATCCGACCGAGATATTTTATGCATGACATCATGACCCGCCCCCGCGTCAGTTGAAGCGTTGATTTTGGCCGCGCGTGCGCAGCTTATCGATCGGCATGCCGGGTGGGCGTACATCGGGCGCGCTGGACGTCCCGCTGCCCGTGCTTCCACTGGACCCTCCACCCCCACCGCCGCCAGGGCCGCCAAAGGAATCGGTTCCGCCCTGATAGCGCATGCGGTCACGCAAGGCCTGTAGACTCGCCGCCGACAGCTGGGTATCGGCCTTACCGGCATATGTGCCCTTGTCATAGATGAGGACGCGGCTTTGTTCGTCCTCCCGGCATCCAACCAGGGAGCCGGCCAGGACAGCCGCGCATATGAGCGTTATTCCACTTTTGCCTATCCGAGATCGCATCATCTAAAAATTCCGCATTCTGAACCCGATTCAGGCGTCATAAAATGACGACGGGGGAAAGGCTGGGCATCCGGCCTTTCCCCCGCATCCGTGGGAGTGTCCCACAATCATTAAGCGGGTCGGACGATCAGGTCCGGCCGCCCTTGACCTGATAGGCCGTGCCCCAACCCCAGGCGCCCGACCCAAAGCCGCGGGCGACCACGCGCTCGCGGTAGATGTCGGAAACCTGGTCGCCGTCGCCGGCGAGCAGAGCCTTGGTCGAACACATCTCGGCGCAGATCGGCAACTTGCCTTCGGCCAGACGGTTGCGGCCATAGCGAACCAGTTCCTCGCTGGAATTGTCTTCCTCGGGACCGCCATTGCAGAAAGTGCATTTGTCCATCTTGCCCCGGCTGCCGAAATTGCCGGCCTGGGGATATTGCGGCGCGCCGAACGGACAGGCGAACAGACAATAGCCACAGCCGATGCAGACATCCTTGGAATGCAGCACCACTCCGTCATCGGTCTGGTAGAACGCATCGACCGGACACACCGCCATACAAGGCGCGTCCGAACAATGCATACAGGCGACCGATATGGACCGTTCACCCGGCTTGCCGTCATTGATGGTGACGACCCGCCGGCGATTGATCCCCCAGGGCACCCCGTTTTCGTTTTTACATGCGGTGACGCAAGCGTTGCATTCGTTACAACGTTCGGCGTCAACCAGGAACTTCATCCTTGCCATTTCAATGCCTCCTTACGCGGGCTTGACGCGGCACAGCGAGACCTTGGTCTCCTGCATCTGCGTCACAATGTCATAGCCATAGGTCATGGCCGCGTTGGCTGATTCACCCAATACGTAGGGGTCGGCGCCCTTTGGATATTTCTCGCGCCGGCTTTTCCCTTCCCAAACGCCGCCAAAGTGCATGGGCATAAACACCACGCCGCGACCGACGCGCTGAGTGACCATCGCCTTGATCTTGAGACGGGCCCCTTCCGGGCTTTCCAGCCACATGTCGCGGCCATTGCGGATGCCCGCGTTATTGGCATCGAAGGGATTGATCTCGCAGAACATTTCCTGCTGGAGTTCGGCGAGCCACGGGTTGGAACGGGTTTCATCGCCGCCGCCCTGATACTCCACCAGACGTCCCGTGGTCACGATAATCGGGAAGGCTTTGGAGAAATCCTTATCCTGGATCGATTTGTAATAGGTCGGCAGGCGATAGTTCTTGGTATCCGCATAAGTCGGGTAATCCGCCACCAGATCCCGCCGCGACGTGTAAAGCGGCTCCCGGTGTAACGGCACCGGATCGGGGAAGTTCCAGACCGATGCGCGGGCCTTGGCATTGCCGAACGGGGCGCAGCCATGCTTGATGGCGACCCGTTGAATGCCGCCGGACAGATCGGTTTTCCAGTTGGTCTTGTCGCCGGCGACCTTTTCAATCGCCGCGCGTTCCGACGCGGTGAGATCACCGTCCCAGCCCAGCTTCTTCAGCATGGCCATGGAAAATTCGGGATAACCATCCTTGATTTCCGACCCGACCGGATAAGCCCCTTCGGCCAGCATGTTGACGCCGTTATGCACGACGCCATAGCGGGCGCGGAAACACAGCCCGCCCTCGGCCACCGGTTTCGATGTGTCATACAGGATCGGCGTTCCGGGGTGCTTCATTTCCGCCGTGCCCCAGTTCGGCCATGGCAGGCCGAAATATTCGCCGTCATTCGGGCCGCCGACCGCCTGCAGGGTGGTCTTGTCGAAGGTCGACATGTTGGCCATGTGGGAACGCAGCCGTTCCGGCGACTGGCCGGTATAGCCGATTGTCCACATCCCGCCATTGAATTCGCGGGTGATATCCTCGATCAGCGGCTCATCGCCGTTCATCTTGAAGTTTTTCAGGAACTCCTTGGCGAAGCCCAGCTTCTTGGCGAACTTGGCCATGATGGTGTGATCAGGCAGGGATTCGAACGCGGGCTCGAACACTTTTTCCCGCCATTGCAGCGACCGGTTGGACGCCGTCACCGAGCCGTAGGTCTCGAACTGAGTGGCCGCAGGCAGCAGATAAACGCCGTCGGTGCGGTCATGCATGGTCGACGCCAGATTGGGGTATGGATCAATCACGACCAGCAGATCGAGCTTCTCCATGGCCTTTTTCATATCGGGCAGGCGGCTTTGCGAATTCGGCGCGTGGCCCCAGAACACCATCGCCCGGACGTTATCCGCCTGGTCGATGTTTTTCTTATCCTCGAGCACGCCGTCGAACCAGCGCGATACCACGATGCCCTTCGATTCCATCATCTTCTTGGAAGCGAAGCGGCCTTTGATGTAGTTGTAATCGACCTTCCACACCCGCGCCCAATGCTTCCACGAGCCGGTCTTGAGCCCGTAATAGCCCGGCAGGCTGTGGGACAGCACGCACATATCGGTCGCGCCCTGCACATTGTCGTGGCCGCGGAAAATATTGGTGCCGCCGCCCGACGTGGCCGCATTGCCCAGCGCCAGTTGAAGGACGCAATAGGCCCGCGTGTTGTTGTTGCCGGTGGTGTGCTGAGTTCCGCCCATGCACCAGATGATGGTGCCGGGACGATTATTGGCCAGCGTACGCGCAACGCGGCGCATTTGCGAGCCGGGAACGCCGGTGACCCGCTCGGTCTCCGCCGGGGTCCATTTCTTCACTTCGGCGCGGACTTCATCCATGCCGTAGACGCGCTGGCGGATGAATTCCTTGTCCTCCCAGCTGTTTTCGAAAATATGCCACAACAGACCCCAGATCAGCGCCACGTCGGTGCCGGGCCGCATGCGGATATATTCATCGGCATGTGCGGCCGTGCGGGTGAAGCGCGGATCGGCCACGATGACGGGCGCGTTATTCTGCTCCTTGGCCTTGAGGATATGAAGCAGCGACACCGGATGGGCTTCCGCCGGGTTCGATCCGATCAAAAACACCGCGCGTGATTTCTGGATATCGTTGAAGCTATTGGTCATCGCGCCATAGCCCCAGGTGTTGGCGACGCCCGCAACCGTGGTGGAATGGCAGATGCGCGCCTGGTGATCCACATTGTTGCTGCCCCAGAAGGCGGCGAATTTGCGGAACAGATAGGACTGCTCATTATTATGCTTTGCCGACCCCAGCCAATAGACCGAATCCGGACCGGATTTCTTGCGGATATCCAGCATCTTGTCGCCGATCTGGTTGACCGCCTCGTCCCAGGAAACGCGTTTCCACTTGCCGCCTTCCAGCTTGACCGGATAGCGCAGCCGGCGTTCGCTATGGGCGAATTCGCGGACGCTGGCGCCCTTGGCGCAATGGGCGCCCATATTGAACGGGCTGTCGAAGGTCGGTTCCTGCCCGACCCAGACGCCGCCCTGGACCTCAGCGGTCACCGCGCAACCCACCGAACAATGATTGCAGACCGAGATCACTTTCTTGAGTTCCTTGGCCGCGCCGGTCTGACTCTGAGCTTCGGCCTTTTTGACCATGCCGAAATTCAGCGTCGCCGCCGCCGCAATGCCGCCCGCTGCCAGTCCGGAGCCTTTCAGAAAAGACCTCCGATTGACCGCAACATCCTTGGGTCCCGCGAGGGATTTGGATAGCCGGGGCGCCGTGACAACCCCATTGGTCCGCTTCTTGAGCATTTCGCTCTCCTGTTCAGACGCTTCGTGAATTCAGATTTTATCCGCCCGATTAGAAGCGGGACGTTTCATATGCCTTTTTGACATGATCGGTTTCGCGATAGGACGACGCTGTCCGGTCCTTGGGGGACTCAGAGACCGCGGCATCCGATGATTTTCCCGACAATCCAACGGCGGCGACACCCGCCGCGCCGATGCCCAGCCCGGCTTTCTTGAAAAAGCCGCGACGTTCGGGGGATTTCAAACTCTCATTCTCACTCATAACGTCATCTCCTATTGATGGACGTGGTGGATTTATTCACGCAGCTAAGCCGCCATCTCAAATGCCTGGGACTCGATCTCCATGAACAGCCGGCCAACCATGCCGACGGGTTTATAAAAACTAGCGCTTTGGGTGGTTTCCAGATCCTCGAAAAGATGCGCCGCCCAGGGCGCTATGTGGCGATCAAAGAACGCACGCTGGCGAGCCAGATCGGCGGGCGCACCGAACGCCCCCGTAATCAGCCCGCACATGATTTCGCACAGCGACGCGATATGATCTTCCGGCTCGGATGTTTCCTCCGCGCTTGCAATGCCCAGATCGGCCATATCGTCGCGCAGATCGGCCAACGGCTTTTCATAGAGAAAGCCGGTCCGGTAATAAGAGGCGTAGGGCTTCAGTTCCGAGGCCCCGACGCCGATAAACAGATCGTGATATTCCTCACCCACGGCGTCGACCGTGGTCGCCTGGGCCGCAACGCCCAGCAAACCTACCGCCCGCCCAAGTTCCGTATCATCGGACGCAAGCCCGGCAAGATTTTGAAGAGTCTCGGCAGTCGGCGGGGTGCGCAACAGCGTCGCCAACAGCGCATAGGCATCGGCGCGCAGGGCTTCTTCCGAAGCAAGCGCTTCTTCCACTGTCGATGTGGTGGTCTCGCCAACCAGAACCAATCACTCCCCTAAGCGATGCGGCTTCATCCAAGTATCAGGCTGCGACATTCATTTTTTAGCCACACAGATGGCATTTATTATGGGAAGTTTGGCTAATTCCTGTTCAGAAATCAACTCACAAAATGTTCATGGCCGTTTGTCCAAGATTTCTGCTCAGGATGTCTCATCGGGCAGGTCGCCATCATCTTTCGGATCGTCTTCCGGATCGTCTTCCTCCTGGTCTTCACCGGGTTCCTGGGCCATGACAATTTCATCGACATCATCGGATTCTTCGGATTCCGGCTCCTCCGGTTCATCCCGTGGCCGGAACGCATCGCCGGTGTCCTTGCCGTCTTCTTCGAGCGCCAATTTTCGCATGAATTCAGCGCCGACCCGGACAATCGAACCGAAATCCTCGTCATAATCATTCAGCCCGTCCAGATTGGCCAGTACCGGGTCGGACCGCCATAGCGCCCGCAGCGCCATATTCTTCAGTTCCTCGGGCACACCGTCCTGCATGAAGACCGTAAAATCTGAATCCTTGTCCAGGCTTTCCACGTCGGGCAGATCCAGCGGGGGCTGTGCTTCAGCATCCGCCGTGGGTTCCGGAAGATTTTCAGAATCCGGGGCCGATTCGGGCTCAAGGCCCGGCATTTCCACCGCCTGTTCGGCTTCCAGCTTGCGACGGGACCAGCGGTTCAGGAATCCATTATCTGGATCACGGGTCGGATCGTCGGTCATGACCGGTCCCCGCCCGCATTGTTGCCGGCGTCACGGGGACGACCCAGCCCGCCATCGCTTTCACCGCCGCCGCCCTTGCGCGGATCAAAGGGTTTGCGTTTGCGCTTGTAAAACACCTCGTCCACATGGTGCTGTTCGACGAATTCGCCGAGCCATGACGCCACCAGCTCGGGCATGGGCACGGCTTCCACCAGGTCTTCGTCACCGTCGAGATAGGCCTGGGCCTCAAACGGACACGCCGTCGCCAGAAAAACGTCGATGCCGTTTTCCACCTCATCATCATAGCGCAGCACCAGATAGATGATCGGCGGGTCAATACTGAGATTATATTTATAGCCTTCGGTTTCCTTGCGGTGGATTTCCAGCGGCACGGTCGCCGCGTGATAGCGGGTCCAGCCGGGGCCTTCATCCAACACGCGCCAGCCGTCGGTTTCGGCCGCGCCGGGAAGCAGGCCGACCGCCTGCCAGACGAACGGTTCCCACTTGTTGTCGATCTCGCGCTTTTCGAGCACGATTCCCAAGGGCATGGTCTGGCTGGTCATCCGAAACGCCTCAATAGTCCCGCGAAGTTACCAAGAGTATAGACCCACTCATTGAAGTTGATAAAGTTGTGATATCATCGGAAAAATAATCCGACATAAAATATTCAGAGACCACCCGTCCGGAAACCGGGTTTCAGGGAGCGATTTGTCGACATGAAAAATTCCGAACTCAAACCACTGGTCTGTAATTGCGACGGCACGATGAGCCTGGACGGGGCAGCGCTGTCGCGCGCCTGCGGCCGGGATATGGATATCCATACCCAGCTCTGCCGCGCCGGGGTTGGCGCGTTCGAGGCCGCCCTGGCCGGTGATGAGCCCCTGCTGGTCTGCTGCACCCAGGAAGCGCCGCTATTTGAGGAATTCCGCGAAGAATCCGACGCCGATGCCGATGTATCCTACGTCAATATCCGCGAACGCGCCGGCTGGTCCGAGGATGGCGCGAATGCCACATCCAAGATCGCCGCGTTGATCGCGGAGGCTCAAATCATCACGCCCCCGGCGCGCAGCATAGCGCTGACATCAGCTGGGCGCGCGCTTATCTATGTCAGGGATGACAGCGCGCTGGATGCGGCGGCCCAGCTCGCCGGGCGGCTCGACGTCACGGTTTTGCTCACCGGCGCTGAAGAAATCATCCCGCCCACGACCACCAGCTTTCCGTTCTTCGCCGGAACCATCACGGCGTTGTCCGGGCATCTGGGCGCGTACTCGGTCGCGATCGACGGCTTCGCGCGGGCTCAGCCCAGCGCGCGCGCCGCATTGACATTCGAGGCCGGCCGCGACGGCGTGACGCTGGATTTTGACCTGGTCATCGACATGACCGGCGGGACCACGCTGATGTCCGCGCCGGAAAAGCGCGACGGCTATCTGCGCGCCGACCCGGCCAGCCCGGCGCAGCTGCAAAAGATTTTGTTCGACGCCACCGATCTGGTCGGCGAGTTCGATAAGCCGATCTATGTGGATTACGACGAAAACATCTGCACCCATTCCCGCAACACCGTAATCGGCTGTAACCGGTGCGTCGATATCTGCCCCGCATCGGCCATCGCGCCGGCCGGCGATATCGTGGCGTTCGACCATCATGCCTGCGCCGGCTGCGGCGAGTGCGCAAGCGTGTGCCCGACCGGGGCGGCGTCATACACAATTCCGGCCGGCGACGGTCTGTATCAGCGGCTTCGCACGCTGCTGGGCGCTTATAATGCAGCCGGCGGCGATGACCCCGTCCTGTTGATCCACGATGAAGACCATGGCGACGGCATGATCAGCATTATGGCGCGCCATGGGCGCGGGCTGCCGGCGCATGTCCTGCCCTTCGCGGTCAATGAAGTGACCCAGATCGGGTTCGATGTGATCGCCGCCGCCATGGCCTATGGCGCGGGCCGCATCTTGATACTGACCCCGCCGTCGCGGCGCGATGAGCTGGACGGGTTGCGCCAGCAGGCCGAACTGGCGGAAGCCGCCATGACGGGGCTGGGCCATGGCGCGGGCCGCGTTCTGCTGGTGGACGAGGCCGACCCGGATCTGGTTGCGGAAAAACTTTATGGGCTGGAGACGCCAACCGAATTTCCGGCCGCCGATTTTCTGCCCATGGGCGGCAAGCGGACCATAACCGCCATGGCGCTGGAACATCTGCACCGTCATGCGCCGGAGCCGGTCGACACATTAGCGCTGCCGTCGGGCGCGGCGTTCGGCGCGGTGACCATCGATGTTGCGGGCTGCACATTGTGCATGTCCTGCGTCGGGACCTGCCCGACCGGGGCGCTGACCGACAATCCGGACGCGCCCATGCTGCGCTTTACCGAACAAGCCTGCGTCCAGTGCGGCCTGTGCCGCAACACCTGCCCGGAATCCGTGATGACCCTGGAGCCGCGCTTCAACTTCGCGGAAGGAGCACGCCGCGAGATGGTATTGAAAGAGGAAGAACCGTTCGAATGCATTGCCTGCGGCAAGCCGTTCGCCGCCAAGTCGACCATCGAACGCATGCTGGAGAAGCTGGACGGCCATCCGATGTTTGCTGACGACCCCATGGGGCTCGACCGCCTGCGCATGTGCGAAGACTGCCGCGTCACCACCCAGATCACCGACGACCAGCCCATGGCCCGGGGATCCCGCCCCCAGATCCGCACCACCGACGACTACCTGGACGGCAAGATCGACGACGACGAAACATGATTGTACATTGCAGTAAACGGAAAATGTAAAATGGCAACAACGCTCGCTGTTGAACAGGCCGAACAGCGGCGCTGGAAACTTCGCCCGAATTATTCCGATATAGCCTTGTACGACATGCTGGTCGAACGCGAATTCATGACGTCCGAGCAACACCATGCGCGCGAATCCGGGGAACTTCGCGAAATTGTCAAATTTGCCGCCGAACAGGTTCCGTATTACCGGAAACTATTCGTGGATCTTGGAATTTCGGCCGACGATATTCGTGGCCCGGAGGATCTTCCGATGCTGCCGGTGTTGACCCGGTCGGATACCCAGGAACACGGCGAACGATTGCGTGCCGGGCGGCACCCCGGTCGAGACCGAGATTATCCATCACGGGATGTGCGCCATGGAGACGGGTAATATCCTGGCGCTCAGCATTGAGACGCGGGAATACGCCGACTGGCCAGGCAGCGATGAAGACCCGGATGCGCCTCGCGGGCCGGCCAAGGTAGTCGGCGACGTGGTGATCGAATTCCAGCCCGACGGCAAGATCGTTGGCGAATGGAAGCTCCTCGATCTGCTCGACCCAAAACGGATCAGCTATGGCTCATTCGCAAAATTCTGGGCCAACAAAGGCTATCCCGGCACTTATGACTGGAGCCACGCCAACAGCGTTACGTATGACGCGTCCGACGATTCGATAATCGTGTCCTGCCGCCATCAGGACGTGATCATCAAGATCAGCCGAAAGTCCGGCGAGTTGGTCTGGATCATGGGCGACCCTGGCAATTGGAAAGCGCCCTGGTCGGATCTATTTCTGACGCCTGAAGCGGGTATGGAATGGGCCTATCACCAGCACGACCTGTCCATGACAAAAGATGGCGGGCTGTTGTTGTTCGATAACGGCAACAACAAGGCCGTGCCGTTCGAAACACGGACCCCTGCCGCGCAAAATTACAGCCGGGCGGTGATGTTCAAGATTGATGCAGACGCCATGACCGTTTCCCAGCCCTGGTGTTTCGATGCGAACCGCGACCCGAATTATTATTCCATGTTCGTCAGCGGTGCGGATCAATTACCCGAAACCGGCAATGTATTCATTACCTTCGGCGGGATCTCCCAGCATGACGACTTCACCCCGACTGACAACAATCAGCGCGGTCGTATTATGACCCGGCTGGTTGAGGTCACCGGCGATGCAGCACCGAAAAAGGTTCTTGAAATTTCAGTCGAGGATGCTTCCGAATCCGATCCCATCAAATGGTTCAGTTTCAGAAGCTCGCATCTGACGAGCCTTTATTGAACGACGTATAAGCCGTTACACGCCAAAATAATTTTCCTCTCCCCTCGCGGGAAAGGCCTGCCATCATCCCTGGCGCTCACAGGCCGCGCGCGACGGCGTCCCCGGTATGGGTCGCCCATCTGAGCCCCATAAGCCCGGCTGCCTCGCCGATGCGATGGATCCGCGTATCGTCACCGGTGACCGCTTCCGCCCAAGGCGACGCCACCGGCTCGAGATCGCGGGCGGCCACCACTGTATCTGCCCTGATCGTTTCGGGCCCGCCGCCTCGGTCAACAATCAAGACGCCACTTTCCGAATCGATGATGCTGCCATTGAAGAAAACCTCGGCGCCCGCACGCTCCAACGCGCCGGGAATAACCAGGCGGCTGACCAGATTGACGTTTTCGCCGAAACCCTCGCGCGGATCGATCAAGGTTACCGTCCGGCCGGTCTCAGCCAGATACCAAGCCGTTTCCGCGCCCGCCAGGTCAGCGCCAATCACCACCACCGTATCGCCGACTGCATCGATGGCCGCAATGGCCGATAGTGGGTCAATGACCTCGACCCCGGGAAAGTCGGGAAGCGTCCATTGCCCGCCCAGGGCAAGAACAAGATCGTCAATATCGGCGAGGAGCCCGGCGCGCTCGGTTATGTCTGTTTCAGTCAGTATCTCCACGCCCTCGGCTTCGACAGCCCCGCAAAGATAGCCGAGATAGCGGCGTAATCCTGACTTGAACGGAAGTGTCGCGGCGACCGCCAGCGCCCCCCCGAGCGTTGTTTCGCGTTCAATCAGGGTCACGCGGTGGCCGCGCCGCGCCGCGGTCAGCGCCGACTGTAATCCCGCGGGGCCGCCGCCGGCGATGACGACCCGACGACGGGTAATTGCCCTTTCTACCCCGCGACCTTCGTAACCCGTCGCGGGGTTGACCGCACATAGGGATCGAGCGCCGGCCTGTTCCCGACTCACGCAGGTATTGCATCGAATGCAGGGGATGATCTCGTCCTCCCGGCCGGTGATCACTTTCCTCGGCAGTTCGGGGTCCGCGAAGATCGGCCGCGACATTGCGACGAAATCGGCGGCGCCGTCGGCGATGACCGCCTCGGCGGTATCCAGTGCATGGATGGTTCCGGCCGCGATCACCGGGATCGCCACGAAACGTTTGATCTCCGCAGCGTAATCGACAAACGGCGCTTCGCCCAAATACATTGGCGTAACGCGGCGTTCCATCGCCCGGTAGGTGCCAGCCGAAATGTGCAGGATATCGACCCCGGCCGCTTCGAAATCGGTGGCGACCCGGCAATAATCCGCCGTTTCGTAGCCGTCAGGCATAAGGTCGTGACCGTTCATTCGAACGCCGATCAAGCGGTCGCCGCCGATTCGGGCGCGAACCCGTGAAACCAGCTCGAGCGGAAACCGCATTCGGTTTTGAGGCGATCCTCCGTACCGATCCGTGCGTTTGTTGGTGGCCGGCGAAATAAAAGTGTTGATAAGGTAGCCGTGCGCGCTCTGGAGCTCGACGAGATCGAAACCGGCGACGGCCAATCGGCTTGCGGCATCGGCGAAACTCTCGAGAACCTGCTCAATATCGTCCTCGCTCATTTCCTGGGGCAGCGGTTTTCCGTCCGCCCAGGCGATGGCCGAAGGCGCCAGCACCTTGCCGGCGCCAATCACCCGCTGGCTTCCGCAATGGGCAATCTGTATTCCGGCGATCGCCCCCTCTCCCTTGATCGCTTCGGCGAGTTCCGAGAGACCGGGGATCATCATATCGGATTGCGCGCCGAGCTGGGCGTGAAACGAGCGGCTCGCGATATCGTCGATGAATGTAATTTCGACAATGACGATCGCGGCGCCGCCCCTCGCCCGCGCCCTGTAATACTCGATCAATTGTGGCGTTACGCTCCCGTCCGGCGCCGCATACATCGTGCAGAGCGGCCCCATCACGAGGCGGTTTCGAGTGACCCGTCCGCCAACGGTTCCGGGTTGAGCGAGCATGCGACGCTTCGTGTTTTTGCTTTGGAGAATTTCCATAATTACCGCCAATTGCAACCCGCGACGCTGATTTGGCAAACCCATCAGAAGGGGCCACGATCAGGACATCCACCGCATTCGTTGGTGTTCACCGATTCAGAGGAAGACCAGAACACCGGAAATAATTCGTGCAAAAGCGTCCATTCGGGACCTTATTTCATTCCCGCCTTTCACGACGCCGCCCAATCCCGAATAATTCTGATCAGTCGCCGACCCAGACCGTGTTGTGTTTCGCGGCGACGGCCTTGCCGGTGTCGAAATCAGCCCGCTGCTCGGGCGTCAGCGCGGTCATTTCCGCGAACATGGCTTCGGTCTGGCCCGGGCTGTAGACCATCAACATGCGAATTCCGTCATCGCCGGCGATGACCTGGTGGGGCAGCCCCGGCGGAATGTGGAACATGGAGCCGACTTCACCCTGATAGCTCTTATCGCCCATGATGAATTCGCCGCCGCCCTCAATCACATAAAAAGTCTCATGGTTTTGGGTGTGCATGTGCTTGCGCGATGCGAAGCCCGGCGGGCAGCGTTCCTCACACACCTCATACGCCCCGCCCGTATCGTCCGACGTGACCTTGACGAACATGTCATTGGCGCGCTTGTAATAATTACCGCCATCCGGATCGATAACCTTGGCTTCCGTCATCTCATATTCCTCCCTCGTGATATCTTCAGTGCAAAAGATAGGGCCCTATCCGCGCAAGGCCACTATTTACGCCGCATCCCTTTTACGCTTCATCCCAGAGCGCCTTGACCTTGGGGAATGCCTGATCGCCCAGCTCGATGCGCTTTTGCGATGTGGTGTCGCCCCATTCGGTCACCGCCGTATTAAAAGTCGGCCGCGCCCGGATCCGTTCGTTCCATTCCTTGAGCCGGGTCATATCGTCCCACAACGGCGCCATCTGAAAAGACGTCAGCCGGTTGACATAGACCACCATGGAAATATCGGCCAGGGTGAACATGTCGCCTACCAGCCATTCATGACCATCCAGCGTGTCGTCGATTTGCCGGAACAGGTTTTTGAAGGTCGCAATGGCGTCGGGCAGAATAGGCGACTCGACGCCCAGCTCATTATTGATCAGATCATTATTACGGCGGATGGCCTCAGGCATGTCGGCGTAATGCTGTTCGACCACCGCCGGGTCGGCTTCCAGCGCACGAAACCGCATGGCGATGCACTGGCCGACGGTGCGGCTGTCAATATGCACGCCGTCATCTATCAGACGGGTCCATAATCGCATCTCGGCGCGTTCATACGGGTCTTCCGGGCGCAGGGAATGATCGGGAAACGCATCTTCGAGATATTCCATGATCACATTGGATTCACGGATCACCTTTCCGTCATGGACCAGGGTCGGCACCACGCCGCGCGGGTTGAGTTTCAGATAGGCGGGATCATGCTGGTCGCGCTTGTCGAACCCGGTTTCAATGTAATGGCCTTTCCATTCCAGTTCTTTTTCGGCCAGCACAAGACGCACCTTCTGGGCCGCCGTCGACCGGTCAAAATGATAGAGTTCGAGCATTACGTGATTCCCCGTACCGTCTATTTCGTTGCGGCTACAATACAGTAAAGCCCGGACATTTCATACGACCCCATGGCGACATCAGGGTTTCGCGCCCGCCCGGAAAAGTATGTTGGCGATCGCCTTATGACCTTTTTGCCGCGCCAATGAGAGCGGCGTGGTCCCGTTTCCATCCGCCAGGTTGAGGTTCGCGCCGGCCTGGATCAGGGCGCGCACAATTGCCGTATGGCGCGCGCCGCCATCACCCAGAACAATGGCTTCAATAAGCGCGGTCCAATTCAGATTATTGACATGATCCAGCGGCGCCTTGCCGTCGATAAGCGCCTGAACGACTTCGACATGCCCAAGATGAGCGGCGGCGATCAGGGCGGTTCCGTCATAGGGGCTGGTCACAAGATTTGTCGGCGCGCCACGCGCAATCGCCAATCGCAATATGTCCAAATCATTCAGGACCGCCGAAATTGTCACCAGATCGTAACGGTCATGATCAAGAGAATCGAGTTTCGCGCCACCGTCGATCAATGCGGCGGCGGCGGCGCGATGGCGTTGGAAGCCTGCCACCATCAACGGCGTTCGCCCATGGCGGTCCCGCGCTTCCAGTTTCGCGCCTGCCGAAATCAGTCGCTTGATCGCGCCCACATCGCCCTTGGCGGCGGCGGCGTGAAGACCTTGGTAGGCCTTCAACTCGCCTTCATTCGGCGCCAGTTGGGCAAGCTGTATGTTTTCAGCAGAAGCGACCGGCACAGCCAGCAGCGAAAATGCAAGAACCAGGCTGTATTTCAAGCCGCACACGGTAATCAGACCTTGAACCGGTCCAGCACCCGGCCGAACCGCCAGCGATACAGCGTCGTTTCCCTATAGACGCCGGCCTTGAAGAACGGCTCGTTATCGAACAGCGCCCGGCCCGCGGCCAGGTCCGGCAGATCGAGCAGGATGACGCTGCCGATAGATCCCGTACCTTCATCATTGAGCAACGGCCCGCGCACCATGACCGTATCGGCATGATCATTGAGATAGGCTTCATGGGCGGCGCGATGCTCGGCGCGTTTCGCCATGCCGTCCGGATTATCCAGCCCGTAGAACATGGCCTGGATATTGCCTTCTTTGCGCGGGCAGTCGCGCCAGGTGGTGGGGATGGCCGCCTTCCAGCGATGGATTTCCCAGCGCTTCTGGGCCCCGCCGAGAACGTAAGGCTCGTCCGCAACATGTTTTTCAGCCGCCGCCCGGTCGGGCAGGTCGATCAGGCGGAGACTGCCCAGATCCGCCGACTCATCGTCGGTGGTCATGGGGCCGGCAAACAATGTCATGTCGTCAAACGCTTCCAGATAGGCCAAATGCGCGGTCCGGTATTCGTCCCGCAAGGCGCCCGAATTCGGCTCATCATGGATCACGATGGAAAAAAGCATGGCTCTCCCTACTCCCTTTATTCCCTGAACATTCGTTGTATGGGTGGAATGTAGCCGGCGTCAAGGCGGCTCATTATTCCCAGTTCATATTGATGCAGATCAAAGACTGAGACTATTGATTAATCAACAATAATGGCTCGATATTCATCAATTGGAGATCAACCATGTTAGCCAAAGATGTCATGACAACCGGTGTCGTTACAGTGCAAGCCGACACAACGGTTCGTGAAATTGCCACTGTGCTCGCCGGCAAAGGGATCAGCGCCGTGCCCGTGGTCGATGATGCTGGCGCCGTCCTCGGTATTGTCAGTGAGGGCGACCTCATGCACCGTCAGGAAATCGGCACCGATCAGAAGAAGCCGTCCTGGTGGCTGATGTCCCTGAGCAAAACCGAAGCGGCCGCGGTCGATTATTCCAAGTCCCACGGCATGCATGCCCACGATGTCATGACCCGCGACGTGATCACCGTGACCGAGAACACTCAGCTGGCCGCGGTCGCCGACATTCTGGAGACCAAACACATCAAACGGGTGCCGGTCATGAAAGATGGTGCGCTGGTCGGTATCGTCAGCCGGGCCAATATAGTGCAGGCCATCGCAGCCCGGCCGGAAGGCGCCCATGCGCCCATGAGCGGTGACGATTCATCAATCCGCACCCGGGTGAACGACAATTTGAAAGGCCAGCCCTGGAGCCGGCCCTGGAACAATTCGATCTTTGTATCCGATGGCGTCGTGGACATATACGGCACCGTGGAAAACGACGCCGAACGGGATGCGTCCCGCATCGCCGCCGAGAACACCCCCGGCGTCGTGAAAGTGATCGACCATCGCGGACTCGATAATTACTCAATCGGCGGGATATAGGACCTGTTCGAATAGGCGGTTTCGGCTCACTCCTCTCCCGACCGAAACCGTCTCTAATTAAAGACCTAGAGCAAATTCAGGCTAGTTAGGATCATTTGATTCCGGCTGACATTTCGGGACTCTTCGCCCGGGGAATAAGATAGGTATTCTCGGGTCGGTGGTGTTTTTGTGTCATACGCTGCTACAATGGCGATAAGGGTTCTGTTTCGGGAGAACTTTGATCATGGCATTTTTAGAAACCTATCGCTCGGTTGTCGCTCCAGCGGATTGCGACCATCTAGGACATATGAATGTATCGCGGTATTTCGCTGCATGTAGCGACGGTACCATAGCGTTTCAGACTGCTCTTGGATTGGGTCCCAGCGATCTTCGCAACGGAAGGAAATTGTCGTTCGCTGTTGTTCATGCTGAAAGTGATTTCAAATCTGAAATCTTGGCGGGTGAGGTGATAATTCTGCAAACCGGTATCGAACGATTAGGCAGTAAATCAGTCGTCTTCCGACACCGATTGATAAGAGCTGAAGACGATTTCATCGCATTTGAAACATCCTTTCAGTGCGTACTTCTCGATCTCGAAAACCGGCGCGCCATGGAACTACCAGAAGGCATCCGCGAAAAAGCGCAAGAATTTCTAATCAAAGATCTGGATTAACAGATCGGCGAAAGTCGACTTACGCCACGGAAAAAACGCCAGTCCGACTTGAATTTTTCTCTCATTCCCTCTCGAAAGCGGACTTGCCTACACCTAACTCCCCGTCGCTTCCCGCAGCGCGCGCCAAACTTTTTCGTGGGTCGCCGGCATTTCGATGGCCGGCGCGCCCACGCTGTGCAGCGCGTCATTGACGGCGTTCATTACCGCCGGCATGGCGCCGACCGTGCCGGATTCGCCCACGCCCTTGACCCCCAGCGGGTTGCGGTCGGTGGGGATCTCAAGGGCCGTCAGCTGGAAATCGCAGAAATCATCGGCCCGCGGCATGCAGTAATCCATGAATGACCCGGTCAGGAGCTGTCCGCTGTCCCGGTCGTAATGGATATCCTCCATCAGGATCTGGCCCACCCCTTGCGCGATGCCGCCATGGACCTGGCCGTCAAACAGCAGCGGGTTCAGGATGGTTCCCGCGTCATCGACCGCCGAATAGCGCACCAGCGAAACTTTGCCCGTATCGGAATCGATTTCCACTTCCGCCATGTGGGACCCGTTGGTAAAGGTTGGCGCGCCGTCCACCCCCATGCCGAATTCGCCATGTTCGTATAATCCCGGCTCGATATCGGCCGGCAGTCGGGGTTTTTGAAACGCCGCTTTGGCGACCTGCTCCAGACTTATGGAACGGTCGGTGCCGGCGACCGTGAAGCTGCCGTCGGCGAATTCGATATCGTCATCGGCGGCTTCCAGCAGATGGGCCGCGATGCGGCTTCCCTTGGCGATGATCTTGTCGGCGGCGATGGACACGGCCGAGCCGACGAATACCGCGCAGCGGGCATTGAACGTGCCGACCCCGGTGGCGACCTTGTCCGTGTCGCCATAGCGATAGCGGATATTGCCGCCATCGATGCCCAGCTTATGGGCCAGTACCTGTTTGAAGGTGGTGCCGTGGCCCTGGCCGTGATCCATGGCGCCACAGAGCAATGTGATCGCCCCCGAAGTATCGAACCGGACTTCCACATGTTCGAAATTGGTGGTGGCGACGCCGGTGATGGTGTTTGACGTGCCGACGCCCAGAATCTTGCCGCTCTTGCGGGCGGATTTGCGGCGCGCACCAAACCCGGCATGATCCCCCGTGGCCAGGCAATCTTCATAGGTCTTGTGAAAATCGCCGCAATCATAGATATCGCCCAGGCTGGTTTTATAGGGCAGCGTATCGATGCCCAGGGTATTGCGGCGGCGCAGTTCGACCGGGTCGATACCCAGCCGGCGCGCGGCCACATCGACCATGACCTCCAGCACGAAAACCGGTTCCGGCTTGGCGCCGCCGCGATACTGGGCATTGGTCATGATATTGGTCAACGCGCCGGTGACCTTGGCATGGATCGCCGGAATGCCGTACACGCCGGCCAGCCCGCCCAGCCCGCCCGTGGTCGAGCGGATATTGCGATCGGTGGGTGGGATCCCCGGGTACCGAGCTCG
>JGI24922J38493_100058_pt1 | contig 40752 bp, 38 predicted proteins | sample LinPFosplate10_FD_38493 | JGI IMG/M metagenome (IMG submission 38493)
TCGAGCTCGGTACCCGGGGATCCCACGTCTCCGCAGACCATCCTGCAGGCCCGAGTCAGTAAGAAAAAGGCGGCAAGGGAGTCCCTAGCGAGGCTGGGCGAGGCTGCATTGGCGAGTCTGATTAAGGAAGGGATTGCCAAGCGAATAGACGCAGAGAAGGTGATGCACGTCAGAGTTGAATTGTCGAAGCTGGTTCAGGGAGAGGTCAGGCTCGCTGCCGATGGGCACACTGGTGCAACAGCGAAAGGACAGTTCAAGATCGAGGTGTATCCGGGTAGTGAACCGGCTGATGTGATGGGCGACACGATACGTTCGATATTGGGTATCGAGTAGCGTTTGCACCTTGTTTCCGAGCAAGTTTATTACTCGGTTTCGCATCGCAAGGGACGAGGTTTTGCATGACCCATGTAGTCACCAGCGCGTGTGTACAATGCAAGTACCAAGACTGCGTCGCAGTCTGCCCAGTAGAGTGCTTCCACGAAGCCGATGAGTATCTCGTCATCGACCCTGATGAGTGCATCGACTGCGCGGCCTGTGTGCCCGAGTGCCCGGTTGACGCAATCTACGCCGACACCGATCTGCCCGATGAGGAGATGGAGTGGCTCGACAGGAACGAGGACGAGGCCCCAGACCTGCCCGTCGCGGAAGGCGACTCGCCGGTTCTGGCTGATTCTTAGACCTCTATCTAGGCCGGACATAGGTTCATGAAGACATGCCAAGAGGATAAGGCATGTCGCGACTGGTCGATCTCGAAAAGATGCGTCACGGCACAGAGCTCCTCAAGCGCGGTTTCGCCAAGATGCAGGAGGGCGGCGTCATCATGGATGTCGTCACGCCCGAGCAGGCGCACATAGCCGAGGACGCCGGTGCTACTGCGGTGATGGCCCTTGAGAGGGTCCCTGCGGACATCCGATCAGACGGAGGGGTGGCCAGAATGAGCCATCCTGACCTGATACGCGCCATCATAGACACGACCAGCGTCCCGGTGATGGCCAAGGCACGGATAGGGCATGATGAGGAAGCACGGGTGCTGGAGTCGCTCGGAGTCGACATGGTCGACGAGAGCGAGGTCCTGACACCTGCTGATCCGTTCTACCACATTGCAAAGAACAACTTCACCATCCCCTTCGTCTGTGGCTGCATCAGCCTCGGAGAGGCGTGCCGGCGCATCATGGAGGGTGCGGCGATGATTCGAACCAAGGGAGAGGCGGGGACGGGCAACGTGGTCAGCGCTGTTCAACACGCCCGTTTGGTGGCTGAGGAGATCAGTCTTCTGCAGAGTGCTAATGATGCCGAGTTCGAGGCCATCGCTCGCACCATCTCCGATGGGTGGCGTCGTATCGAGTCGGCTTCCGAGCACGAATTGGTGGTTCAGAACACCCCTTTCGGAAGCATGGACGCATGCCATGATTCAATAGTGCAGATCATGGGTGAGGTTCGAGAAATGAGCAGGCTCCCAGTCGTCACTTTCTCGGCGGGAGGAATCGCCACGCCGGCCGATGCTGCGCTACTGATGAGGCACGGGATGGATGGCGTTTTCGTCGGTTCTGGGATTTTCAAGTCCGAGCATCCAGCGACCACCGCCTCGGCCATAGTTCTAGCAACTCACCACTTCAACGACCCGGAGAGGGTGACAGAGGCCAGTTCCATGATGGCTGGAAAGGCGATGGACGGGCTCGAGATGGACAAACTCGATGTTCGCATGCAAGATCGCGGCGCGTAGCCTAATTCTTGTTGCCCCTAGTCGTCCCGAGACGTCGCGGTTTTTTCTTTTCCTTGCTCGTTCGTTGAGAGGACGACTCGTCGCCCTTCCTAGCACCGCCCAGTGTGATTGAGCCATGCTCAAGGAGCTGGTCGGCCAGTGAGGTTGCGAGTTGTTCATCCTCGTCAGGCGTCTTCAGGGCGTCTTTGACCGACTGGTTGTGCTCTTTGATGATACGCTCTCTTTCCTCCTGCTGGGCCTTGATCTCGTTTCGAATCTCATTGACCTGATCGAGCAGTGCCTTCATGCCCGAGTGAACCTTGTCTGCTGCCTCTCGAGAAGCAACGAAGGCATTGTGGAGTCTGTCTCCCTCCGCTCGGAGGAAATCCCTCTCCTCAAGCATCGGTTTGATCTCCTCCCAGATCTCATCGGCCTCCTTGTTGGCCTCCAACATGGACTTGTGCTGAGCGTCGGCCTCCGCCTTCAGCAGTTGGATTGAGCCCTCCATGTCGCCGAGGTCAATCTCTATGATCTGGAACTCCTCTGCTATCGGTAAGAGCTCCTCGCGCTTGGCGATGAGCGTCTTGAGTCTCTTGAGCATAGCATTCTCCTTGGCGAGCGTTAGTGAGCCATCGGTCATGATGCGGTTCTCTATGCGGTCAATCTCCCCGAGGGTCTCAGACAGTTGGATGACCACGGGTTTGAGGCCGTCCTCGCCCCGCTTGCCACGCCGCTGGCTGATGAGTTCGCGCATCTGCGACTGAATCTCGTCCCGCTTCCCCTGATGCACCTTGGCCCTGTTGCGCAGCTCCTTCTGCTCCTCCATGCGCCCCTTGATTCGTTCTCTCAGCTCTCGCGCTTGATCTTGTACGGAATTACGGGAGTCGGCTGCACGTCGGCTGTTCTCATTGTGCCCATTCCTCTGCTCCCGCATCCTCCTGAGTCGGGTCTCCATCGCATGGAGTCGTGTCCTGAGGTCATCCTCGGGCTTGTCTGAATCTTCAGGCACGGCACGCCCACACAAGCCCCCCCTTTCAATGGACCTGAGTCGTCACAGACCCAGTAGAGTGAGTACGAAAGGCACGATGGGAGACAGCACGACAATGGCAGCCCCTACCATGAACAGAGCCCCCAGCGTCATTTTGATTCTAGTGAACAAGTCCGACCTGACTTGGACTGTAAGCACCCTCCCGGAGATTAGGTTCCCTGCCTCATCCTCAAGCCTCACGGTGACTGTTGCCTCTCCCATGGTCGAAGGCAGGAGGCTCTGCCAGACTATCCTCGTTGCGGACAACGCGTGAGGCAAGGACACGCTTATCGGGATGGGTATGAGAGATTCGGGCTCAGGGGAATACGGGTCGACCATCAAGCGGTAGACGCACTCCTGAGGTCTGAAATCAGGTGTCTGGACCCTCAGGATCAGATTCATCGGCTGATGCCCCTCGTTCAGTACGAAGGCGAACAAGTTGGCCTGGCCCACAATCAGGTTCTCCATACCCACATCGAACCAGATGCCTTCGCCAGTACGCCCAGACTGACTGCGCATGCGCATCCTGTCGTGGAGCCTGAAGAAGGGGGCGCACTGAGTTCGTGCACGCGAGAGGAGCCTGTCCCAGGTCTCCTCCCCCAATTCTGGATGGCGGAACAGCTCCACGACTGTGGCCTGGTCAACCATCGGCTCGAGTGCTACCCTGAACTCTTCCTCATCAATCAGTGAAGAGCGTCTTAGATACAGCAGGTGCAGCAACATCTCCTGAAGCTCACGTCTGCTGCTACCTTGGTGTATCTTTGACTCTACGGAACGGAGGTACTCGGAAATTCTGACAGCGAGCAGTGGGTCGATGTGGGCACGAATCACATCGGTGAAGGGCCGTCCCAGTAAGGCGGGATGGATAGGAGGGTAGAATGCTTCGAGCATGCCCCACGGCTCGGCGGTGTTGAACCGTGAGCGTTCGGATACCATATGAACGCCGTGCCCGGAAAGCAGCGCTCCGGTGGAAAACGCGAGGAGGATAGGCGTGTCAACGACCTCTTCGGTGAACCACAGGCTGGTTGCAAGTAGGGTGGCGGCCAGAACCATCAGAGCAGTGGTGACGCCGAGTTGTCGTGTGGCACCGTCCATGGTGGCTCGCATCTCAGTGTAGCCGTGAGCGCTGTTGAAGGTCATGCCAGCAGTCGTCAGGGCCTCTGCCTCAAGCCGGAATATCTTCCTGGTTACCACCATCAGTCTCAGCAAGATGAGCAGTAAGGTGATGTCCGCCACCAGCATGAGTAGTGACATGACGTAGATTCCAGTTGACATCGGCAAGCCGCCTGCAGCATCCTCGACGTGTTTGACCCACCACTGTGGGTTCGAGTTGGTAAATGACTGTGCCAGCCCATACAGCACTATGACCAGCAATGGCAGGAACAGCACCAGTCTAGCACCGTCGCTTATCAGGAGCCTGTCTACTCCCAGCAGCATGGACTCGTGGCTCCTCAGCTTCTCCAACCTCTCGCCTGCATCCCTGGGCTGAGTCGCCCGGGAGATTGGAGATGGGGGCATTTCAGGAGCAGGGGGTACTGATTCATCCAAGGCTTCCGCGAGGCTATCAAGATCGTCGGTATCTCCATGCTCATCCATCATAGTCACATATCCTTCGTCCTAGCCAGTATGCGCAGTGACAGTGGCTTGGACATCTCCAATAGGGAACCGTTGCAAACTATACCGTCATCAGTGGATTGTATCTCAGCGCCGATACCGAGCCCTGCTACCTCCAGTGTGCGCGCGTCAGTGGCTTCCATTACAAGCATCTCGATGGTTGCCGAGGTGCCTGCGGGAAGGGCCGAGAGCGGCAGGAGGTATCCGCTCCTGATTGGTTCCACCCTTCTCTCGATCAGTGGTATCCTCTCACCACTGGGGGTTCTCTCAGGATAGCCGAGCATCTTGTCGAGCGCGGCTTCGAGTTCCTTGTCTATGGCGTGCTCCATCTTGCATGCAGCCGCGGAGACATCACCCGTGAAGCCTATGACCTCGGTCAATAATATCTCTATCAATCCCTCTCGGCGTTTTATCCTAGCAGCTCGCTGGAACCCATCGGGTGTCAAACGGCATCCCTTGTATGGGATATGGGTGACCAAGTCACGGCCTGCCAGACGCTGAATCATCTCTGTAGTGGATGCGGGGCTGACATCCATCATCTCTGCGAGTTGAGTGGTCTTGACAATGGCGTCTGGCTTGTCGACATGGGCCTCGAAGAGACGTTTGAGGTACATCTCCTCAAACTCACTCAACTCAGCCATGATTTCACCTTCATCCTAGTTCGGCCATGAATTCGGTCCTGCATGCCGGGCATCTGGAGTGGACGGGTCTGCGCTCAAGCGGAATCCGCAGCCTCTGGTCGCACTCCGGGCAAGATAGGATCTCCTCAGTGGATCTTGCTACTGGCCACCAAGGAGCAGGCTCGGAATCCGGTGGAGTCTCGGAAGATTCTGGATTCTGCGGAAGAGGATCGGTTAGAGGCTGGACAGTTGAATCATCATAATCGGTTTCCGTGGAGAACTGCGTCGTGCAGGCCGGGCAGCGGACCGTCCCGGTGTGCTCAGAGGGAATATTGAGTCGCTGCTCGCAACTCGGGCACAGAACCTCTCTCTTCGATGGGGCATTCTCTAATCTGCGAGTTATTCGAGAGTCCCTGAGCACCTTGCCCTCCCCTCCTTCGGTGCTGGGAGTCCTCTCTGAGACGGTTCGCCACGCGATGATGCCGACGAGCACTACAGCGAAGCCAGACAGGGCGCCGTAGAAGGCTGCCATGATGTCAAAGGGAAGAGTAAGTCCACCACCACCCTGACCCGAGGATTCAACAGACAGCGACTCGGAGACTGCGGAGTCTTCCATGAACCAGATGACTTCGACTTCGATGATCTGGGAATCGGGCCACAGGCCTATCTCCACGGTGCCCGACGAGGAACCGTTTGCTGAGACGGAGGACACGGTCCTCTCAGCGAGCAACATACCATTTGAGGTTCTAACGACTCTGAGCTCCCCCGGTAGAGTCTTGGCGTCCCCTGAGTTGTTCAGCCAATAGGGCAGGCTCACGGATTGGCCGGGATTGGGTTTCTCCGGATCTAGCGGACCGAGTTCGACGGACGGCGATATCGAAGGGGCAGCCAAGTCAACCTGCCAAGTGAGGTTCGCAACCGAGTTGGAGGTCATCCACCCTCGTGGCTCGATGGTCACTGAGAGGCTGTCGGCTTGCGGCCCCCCTAGGTCGAGAGAGATCTCTCTTAGGCCGGGATCGAGTGTGACAGTGAATCTCTGGACCTCATTGTCGACCCCTTGGAATCCCAAAGAGATAGAGATGTTCACGTCTCTAGAATCTCCAGCGGACAGAGCCACCGATATTTGTGAATGCAGGCCACCTGCTAAAGTCCAGTCGACCTCACCGAAATTCAGGTCCAGAGACTGCGCTTCATAGACAAGCAGCTCCAAAGAGCCCTGAAGTTGCGAGGAGACCCCGCCGTCGTCGCTCACAATCTCCCAACCCATACTCGTAGTACCAGCTGAGGTGGGAACCAAGGAAGCTGAGACCTCACGACTGGATCCTGGGCTGATCGCAACATACTCCCCTTGAGACAGGGATAGCCCATTTGAATCGTTCAGAACTAATCTGACCGAGCCTATTTCTGAACCTTGGTTGTGAACCAGTATAGAGGCGGTGAGTTCGTCCCCAACGTGGACTGGTTCCCCCACCACTGCGACGTCTGTCGCACCCGCCGGGGTGAATTTCTTCTCGCTGTCTTCGGCGAACGCTGCGGTAGACAGGAGGGTCAATGCAAGCATGAAGACGGCGAATTTTCGTGTTACTACCACGGCGGAGCCTAAGCCCATTAGCAATACCTCGGAATAGGTGCCCGTATGAATCAAACCCCTTTCCAAGGTCACATAGTGACCTTTAATGCGGACTCTCTTGTGCCCCGGATGCCATGGACACTGAGGCACTGCTGGCAGTGACGCCAGAAGAGATGGCGCAAGCGCTGCTAATGAGGAGGCAGGTGCTGAAAGACGAGTTGCCTAACGTCATTCGCAACCTTGAGGCCGAGGAGGAGGCATTAGAGCCGAAGGCACAGAGGACAATCAAATCCCACCGCCTGGCCAATGACCAAGTGGCCCAACTCAAAGAGCGCCGCAACGTCGCTCAGAAAGGGGCCGCAGCACTACTGAAAGATGTCAAGCATGCCCGAGACGTCCTTGCTGAAGGCGACGGAATGATCAATCTCGACCCCAACTGGAAGAAGGAGAAATTGTTCGAAGAACTGCAGGATATCGAGGAGAAAATTCAGACTTCGGCGCTCGACCATCGTGCGGAGAGAAAGATGCTGGACCGTCGAAAGAAGTTACTGGAAGCCAATGAGATGTGGCTGAAGTCCAGACGCGATGCCAATCCAGAGGTGACCAATTACATCGACTCTCGGGGTGAAATGAGTTCACTCTACCAAGAGGCGGACAAAGCCCACAGAGAGATGCTGGAGAAGGTCGAGAAGGCTCAACCTCTACATGAGAAGAAGATGATAATGGGGGCCGAACTACGTGAGATTCGCGGACAGTTGGATCGAGCCAAGGAACTACTAGCGCAGTCTGATTCGGCGATTTCTCACTGGGAGAGGAGGATGTCCGATGGATTCGGAGAACTGGGCGGGGGCTTTCCCGACCTTTTGGCTACGAACCGTATAGTCTCCAAAGGTGGTCGCTCCTCCTTCGCTCGTAAGTCGAAGTCTAAATCCAAAGGCGCTTCCAAAAGAGGTGGGAGGTAATGAGCGAGGGCAAGGAATCGGGCCTCTTTGAGGATCTGGAGGAAATGGACCACAAGGACATCGATGAACTCAAGGGCGACATGGAGAGAGATTTGAAATCGGTCAATCAGCAGCACCGGGAACTGAGGGAAGAGAGGGGGAACCAAATCGACATCGTCCGCTCTCTGAGAATTGCCGTAGGGGAGATCGAGTCGGCGGATGGAGAGAGGAAGAGTCTGCTCAAACAGTTCCACTCCACTAGGAAGTCCGCCGAAGAGTCCCGCGGGCAACGGGACTCCGTCAACAGCTGCATCCCACCTCCAGTCGACGTTCTGTCTGAGTGGCTAGAAGAGACTCATCGTCGATTGACCACTATCGATAATGACTTGACGGTGGTTCCGACCCTGCCCCGAGAACTCGATACTTTCAGCCGCTTCTTCGAACTACAGGCCGCCATCGTCAGGAAGAGGGAGTCCGAGGTCGCTCACGACAAGTATGTGAAACACGTCCAGAAGATGCGAGAGATAACCTCCAAACTGGATTCGACCCGCAGGAGCAAGAAGAGTAGCACTGATAACGCGTCGAGCCAGTCAGACATAGGGCCCGAGAAAATTTCTCGCTCGGAGGTTCGCAAGACCAGTCAAAGAATCGACAAGATAGACAAGAAGCTCGATGCGCTCAGCTCCGAGAGCAAGTCACTTCGCAAAAGACTGGGGCGGATTAAGGCCTACCAGAAGATCACTATGCGACGTGGCCAGCCCATTCGACTGTCAGATGTCAAGGACAGAGCCCAGAGCGGCGGCGCGCTCGATGCGAGTGAACTCGAAGTCCTGCTCAATACAGGTACACTTTCTGAGTTGACCGGTTCCAAGTCCGATGCCAAAGAGACCGATCCAAAGGTCCAGCAAAGCGGTAAGAAGAAGAGAATGAGGCTCGGTGTAACAAGAGGCGGCCCTAGGAAAGGGACCATGGCTGCCCGCAGGGAGAATGACAGTTGAGCTGATTCGCTCGCATCCGCCATTCCTAAATGAGGACTCAAGTTGGGAAAATCTGCAGAGGGCTTTCAATGGTGATCGAATACAGCGAAGTTCGTGATATCTTACAGCCTCTATGCGAATCGCTTGATGGGAAATCATCCATGCGCCGCGATGGTCGCGATGAGTGGAATTCCAAAGTCAGGGAGTACCTCGATCGGAGGAACGAGTTGAATAGCCGAGTAAAGGATCTCATCGCCGAAGTCCAGACCCAGAAGGCTGTTCGCGATGAGGTCAACCTCATGGTCAGGGACCTCAAGGACATCAGGGCCGAGCATTCGGATCGCCTGAAGGATATCAGGGAAAAACTTCGAGCGAAACTGGAGGAGCAAAAACAGCAAGATGTCCCTCAGCAGCGGAAGCGGGACAAACGCCCTTCCGCCAGTAAAATCAAGGGAGACATGGAGAGGCTTGAGAAGAAGTACGAGACAGGAGGGTTTCCAGGTAACAAGGAGAGGGATTATCACAAGAAGATGAAATATCTCTCAATTGCCCTCAAAGAGGCTTCCAAGAGTGAGGGCGAAGGCGAAGGAAATATACGCTATCTCAAGGACGCGGTCAGGGATGCCGAGCGCCTCCAAGAGGATGCTCACAAGACCGTTGAGAAAGCGGTGAAGAAGGCTCAGGAGGCCCATGACCTGATGGTAGAGTTGTCCGAAGAGGTTGACCGTCTCAGAGAGAAGGCCAATTCCGCACACCTGGGGTTGACCAATTCAAAGCGCGAGGCGGACGCCCTGCACAGCCAGTACATCGTCTCACTGCGTTGTGTACACTCAATTCAAGACATGATGAAGGCGATGGATTCGCGAGAGAAGAGAGAACAGGACTTGGGGGGCGCCGAGAAATTGGAGGTGGCAGACCTCATGTCCAAGTTGATGGCAGGGGAGACTCTGTCAACCGAGGAGTTGATGGCTCTCAGGCGGAACTAACTCATACGTATTCGTAGCGCCTCCCATTACGGGCATGCAGTACCTGTGTTGGCGCGCCCTCGACTTCGATGACCCAGCCCGGTATAGTCACAGGTGACTCAGTGAGCTCTGCTGTTTCCGAATTAAACCTCCACCACTCCAGCATCATGCTCCTCACCGGGCCATCATTGGAATCTGGCTCACCTTGCTTGCGGGAATCTAGGAGTCTGAGAAGTTCCGGCGGCAATTCCCGTATATCCATCCAACTCATTTCCTGGGGGTTCACCACCCTGAGTCTGGGTGGATAGTCGAGCTCCTCATCCGGATCGTAGATTGAGAGGCTGGAAGTCCAAGGGTCCTCCAGTACCTGCCAGACTGCGCTTTCCCTCTCGCCTTCCGGGCCTACGAGCGAGCCTGAGATAATCCAGTGTTTTGCTGACATAAGGACGGGTGTGGTGTTGACCCCTTCCCACCCGCGTTGGACCAGCCATGAGTCGAGGTCCACGAGCGGCCTTAGGGTCCTGCGCGGGCCGATCGGCTCTGTAGCACCAGAGGTAGATACCTCAGTGTCCGTCTCGGACTCTATGTCCGGAGAATGTGCAACGAGGTCTCCGGAAAGCACAGCCTCTCCAATCCATCGGGCCATACGTTCAGGCCCCCATATGACCACGTCCACTGATGAATCGACAGAGTCCAGTATGTCTTCAGGAAAGGAGCGTTCGCTGAGGATCCAATGCCTGCCCCCAGGGGCGTCGACGCTCCACCTCTCAATCTCAGTCGGCGAAATCGGAAGGAGGTCTGAATGTACATGCCACACATGTACCGATGAGCCTGGCCCCTCATCTAGTTCCGGTACTCTCTCAGCGAGGCCAATACACCTGAATCCATGGACCTTTGGAATGTTATTCGTGGGGTGCAACTGCACAGCCCGTAGGGCAAGTAGGTCGCGCACTGCCCCATCCACGTTGCGAGCGGTGGCAGATAGGACTTGAAGCGAACGCATCGGGAGCGATTAGGAGACAGATTAGCCGGAAACTGCGGCCTCATCAAACATTGTGTGTCAGAGTTAGTAGGTCACTCTGTCCGGGGTCGAGGATGCACAGTGCGCTCACCGGGAATGGCTTGGCGCATGCCGCTCCCAGCTGGCGGTTGACCATCTCGACCCTGTGAACAGGAACATCGGGGTGACGCTCGGCAAGGTCCGAGATGTAGGTCTCGGGGCAGTTTGCGGCGACCAACACCAACTTAGCGTCTCCCTTGGAGCATGCACTCATCGTCTGTCTCTGACCGAGAAGGATGCTGCCTGAGTTCTGCCCCTGCTTGAGTTGCCGTGCCAAATCCATTTTCAGCCCTCATTCAAACATTCTCAGGGATGTAGTACAGGTCGACGCTTCCAGTGCCGAGTGCAACGGGTTGACCTACGATGATGTTCTCGGTGACTCCTCTGAGCTCATCCCTCTCTCCGATGACCCCGGCCTGAAGCAAGTGGGTTACGGTTACCTCGAAGGCGGAGCGAGCGAGGATGCTGTGCTTGCTGCCGCTGACTCCGTGCCTGCCTATCGCTCGGACCGCTCCTTCGCTGGTCATCACGTCCGAGACAGTCAGAAGATGGCGGATGTCGACCTCGAGTCCGGCTCCCTCAAGCGTGTCGGACATCTCGTTGATTATAGCCTGCCTGGCAGCCTCGATTCCGAGATATCCGTGTATTTCGGTGATATTGTTGGTGTAGGTCCTCCCTCTGTCCACTCCGGCAAACTCACTGACCCTAGCCAGATTGGAGCCAATGGTGGAGATGTAATACTCGCCAGTCTCTCTGCTGGGGCCCTGAACATTGGCGCGAATCACATCGGGCAGGCCCTTCAGACGCAGTTTCTTGATCTTGTCTTCAAGTGCTAGGAGCGCGGTGTATGTAGGGGGGTCGCTAGCCAAGGTAGCGAGATCCTCCTCCTTAGAGACACCCGGAATGATCGTCAAGACCTTCGGGCGGTCCTCGTTGTCGGCCTGAATGTAGAGCCGGAGAGCCCGGGACAGCTTGTCCCTGACCTCGGCCCCATTCATGCCCTTGAGTCTGAGGTTGGAAACGATGAGCTGCAGGTTGATGTGGCGCTGCGTGATGTCGACATCGATAGCTGCGATATCGCCAGTGTTGGTCATCTCGATCCCGGCGGCGAGCTTGCGAACCGCCTTCTCGTTGGTGTTCAACGGCTTACCCTTCAAATTCAGTTCTTCAAGATATATCAGCATGGTCGGGGTCTTAGGGACCTTGCGGGCATCCACAATCTCGATGATCCTGGGCAAACCCTGAGTCACGTTCACGGTGGCCACTCCGGCGTAGTGGAAGGTACGCATCGTCATCTGCGTGCCCGGCTCCCCTATGGATTGGGCAGTGGTAATGCCAACGGCCTCATACGGGTCGGCCCTGGCCTTGGCTACGAACGTACTTGCGGTCATCAGCACCTTCTTGGCATCAGCGCGGGTGAGACTGTTGCTGCCACGAGCTCGGACGCCTTCGGTCAAGTCGTTGAGGATGCGCGGAGTCAGGTGATTGATATTCATCTCAATCGAGAGTTCCTGCAGCTGCTGGTAAATCTCGTCATCGATGTCCAAGTTGCGAAGAATCTGCCTCATCTTAGCTTCCGTATCGTATTCCTGCATGGGCAGAGCCTTCTTCTTGCGGCGCCTAGAGACCGCCCTGCGCCGCACAATGGTCTTCTCAGTCATAGCGGCCCTAGACGGCTTGGCGGAGGCCTCCATCACAGTGTATATCTCTTGGGCCGTTCCCGAGTCGATTCCACAAATCTGCGCAATCTGCCCGGAAGTGAGAATCTTCACGTCATCCCACTTGCGGTCATCGGCAAGCTTGTGGGAGAATTCCTCGGCTATGCCGAGATCCATGAGCTTCTTCTTTGTGGCGCTCTTGACTACCATCAGCCCTCACCTCCGAGAGCGTCGTCGAGCACCTGAACGACGTCGAATGGGGAGCCCTTGCGACTACGAGTGGGGTCTATGCCGTCCTCACCGTACTCGAACTGAATGATGCGGTTCGCCGTGTTACGCACCGAGTTCATCCCGTCATCGGAGACCTTCAGGTCATCCATGGCGTTGATGAGGCGGCGCTGCATGTAGCCGGACTTGCTGGTTCTGACAGCGGTGTCTACGAGAGACTCACGGCCGGACACGGAGAGCATGAAGAACTCGGTCGGCTCCAGTCCGCGCTTGAACGAAGAAGAAACGAAGCCCTTCTCCCGAGCGCCCTTCACTCCGCGGGGGAAGTGAGCTAGGACGCGATCCTGATAACCACGCTCAAGGCGTTTGCCACGAACCTTGGGCTGGCCGATGGAGCCGGCCATCATCGCGAGGTTGTCCATCGAGCCACGAGCTCCGGAGACAGCCATCATAACGGCCGGGTTAATGTCGCCAAGGTTGCCCTTGGCCACCTCTCCGGACACGGACTTGCCCTTGTCTAGCAGTGTTAGGATGTCCTCCTCTAGGGTCTCCTGAGGAGTCCTTCCGGGGCGGGCCTGATAGGTATATTTCTGTACCTTGCCGTAATCCTTCGATTTCTCCAGTTTCCTTTTTGTTTTGTCCTTCTCGATGTGGTTGGAGAATTCTTTCTTCTTGCCGCCTTTTAACTCGTCAGGGTCCTCTACACCGAACTTCTTGAGTGCGGCCCGCCGGTCCTTCTCCAATTCCCGAGGATCGTTGCATTTTGGGCATTCTTGCTTGAGTTCTATCGGATCGAAGAGCCAACTCGGTTCACTGTCGTTATACCATTCCTCATTTTTAGTTGAGTAGAGTTGGTTATGAGTCCACAGGCCTTCAACAAGGCATTGATCAGGGTGCATGCTTGCAGTATGTTTCTTCTTGCAATCCAATCTTAGATTCGGCAATTCTCCGCGGCCGGTCTTGCCGAACATCTTCAACTTAGCGTCAACGGCGTCCCTGGCTGTGTCGTTGATTTCTTTGATTTCATCGAGTGCCTTTCGTGGCAGGTCCTCGTCGTCGATGCCAGTGGTGAATCCCATAGCGGTGCACATCGCGATTGTCATCTTGGTCATCCTGTTCAGGAACTCAGCTCCGACATCGGAGCCGTGTGTCTGGACCACCGCGTCGAGGAGCCGTCCGTCTTCGGCGCCAATGCCGCGCTTGTCTATGGTGCCGCTGGTGATTTTACCATCGGAGACATTGACCTCGTCGCCGGAGCGGCTGGTGTACTGCAGCTTGAATCCGCCTGGTACAATGAGGCTCAACACGTCGGTCCCGCGGTATCCCACAGTGCCTTTCAATTGGACTTCTTCAGGGAGGTCGCCGTCCCAGCCGATGGCACCGAGAATCTCCAGAACCAGGTTCTTGGGTAGGATCCGGTCGCCGTGAGTCAGTAGATAGGCTCCGGAGATGTGGTCGTGGATCCCTCCGATGACACTGCCTCCATAGCGAGGAGTGATTATGTGCTCCTGCACGCGCATGAGTATCTTGGCCTCTGCGCGCGCTTCCTCGCTCTGGATGACGTGTAGGTTCATCTCGTCGCCATCGAAGTCAGCGTTGTACGGTGTGCAGTCAGCCAGATTGAATCGGAAGGTCTTGCCGGACATGACGCGAATTTCGTGAACCATCATGGACATCCTGTGAAGCGAGGGTTGACGGTTGAATATCGCCACATCACCGTCAATCAGATGCCTTTCGACGATAACGCCGGGCTTCGGGTTGTTGTCCCTATCGAGCGTGCTCAGCCTGTCCTCGATCTCGGTCTGGAGTATGTTGCCGTACTCATCCTCGATCTCGGGACTGCCGCAGTGCGGGCAAGACACTTCTAGATGGTCGGGGAAGTAGTCTTCTGGGTTGGAGTGTTCCCACTTCCATCTGTTGTGGATTACCGCCTTGGGGTCGGTCTCGGGCAGGGGTCGGCCACGGTCGTCCTCGCCCTTGAGATTGGTGATTGTCCCCTCCAAGTCAACGCCCCACTCCTCCTCGAGTTCGCCGATAGAGTTCCGGCGCATCTGGCGCTTGAGTTCAAGACCGGGTAGGAAGTTCGGGGCAGGCAGAACCTCGTTGAGGTCAGGCCGGTAGCCGGTATAAGGCTCGTCCTCACTGCCGGCAGTGCATTCTGGGTTAAGGCATCGGAAGCCGGACCAGATGAACTTGGTTTTATCAGTGATTCGCACTCGGAAGGTGTCCCCGCGCACGATGTAGTTGACGCCGGGGTGCACATCGGGGCCACGCATGACCATCTGTCGCAACTGCTCGCGGTTGCGGCTGGTCACCCTAATTGGCACGGTGAGCTCCTTAGCCGTCTTTACCGGCACACCGACCTCATTGATGCCAAGGTTGGGGTCGGGGCTGATCACCGTACGCGCGCAGAAGTTGACGCGCTTGCCGGAGAGGTTGCTCCGGAACCGGCCCTCCTTGCCTTTCAGTCGCTGGGCGAGGGTTTTGAGGGGTCGTCCAGAGCGGTGCCTGGCAGGAGGGATTCCGCTGGTCTGGTTGTCGAAGTAGGTGGTGCAGTGGTACTGCAGCAGTTCCCAGAGGTCCTCGACGATGAGTTGAGGGGCGCCAGCGTCGCGGTTCTCACGCAGACGCTGGTTGATTCTGAGGACGTCTACTAACTTGTGAGTTAGGTCATCCTCGGAGCGGTCACCGCTGTCGAGGGTAATCGAGGGACGGACCGTGATTGGAGGTACTGGAAGAACCTTCATGATTACCCACTCGGGACGGCTGGAGTCCTTGTCCATCCCGAGGAATATCAGGTGCTCGTCGGGAATCCTCTCTAGCCACTCGCGGATATCCCTAGCGTTGAGTTTGTGTTCCCCCTTGTCGGCCTTCTTCTCCTTGAATGTGGAAGGCTTGTCCAGGACTATCTTGCCTTGCTCAGCACCACAGTGCATGCAGATGGCCCTCCTCTTGTGGGCGCACTCCTTCTCAATGTCTTTGATGATGGTCTTGAACTCGCGGGAGCCGACTCCGTGCTTGATCATGATGTCATGGACGCGGTCCCTGTAGTAGTCCTGCTCGGACTTCTCAGGATCGAGGGGGTGGGTCTCAGCGGAACTGTGCAGAAGCACCTTGCTACAGGTGTTGCAGGTTGATTTCAACGATGTCTTCAGGAGGTTAGTGAAGCCGATGTGGATTATCGGTAGTTCCAGCGCGATGTGTCCGAAGTGACTTGGGCACTCCTCGTGTTTGTTGCCGCAGGTCTCACAGCGAATCCCGGGGTCGATAACTCCCATCTTGGGGTCCATCAGCCCCTGCTTGTACGCATGCCCGTCGTCCTTGTAGGTGTCAGCGGTCTTGATTTCGACAGCGGACATCTTACGAATCTCGTTGGGGTCCAACAAACCGAACTTAATCGACTCGATCCTCTTCGGAATCTTGGCTGCATCGCGCGCGCTCATCTTCGGTCCCCCAGCTCCAGCCTCATAGCCACACCGAGACTCTTCATCTCGTCGAGCAGCAACTTGAATGCGTAGGAAGTCTGAACGGTGTGGACGTCTGAGCGGTCCCCGCAATATGGGCAGACCGTGGTCCTCCTCTTCCAGTCGTAGTAGGCGATATGCCCGCAGCCTGATGTGTTACAGACCATCAGGTTCCAGCCGTCAGATTCGTCCAACAGCCTGTCCTTGATGACCATGGACGCACCGTGGGATATCAGGCAGTCGCGCTCCATCTCGCCGAACCTCAGTCCACCCTGCCGGGCGCGACCCTCGGTCGGTTGGCGAGTCAATATCTGGACGCGCCCACGGCTACGGGCGTGCAGCTTGGCGCTGACCAGATGGTGCAGCCTCTGGTAGTAGATGACACCGGCGAACACGTCGGCAGTGTAGTCTTCACCGGTCTCGCCGTTGACCATGGTCTCGCGACCGGTGTGATTGAATCCGTTTCGCAGAAGTCCTGCTCGCAGGGAGTCTTCCTTCTCTCCTGTGAAAGCAGTACCGTCAATTTTGCGACCCTCCATAGAACCAACTTTGCCACCGATCATCTCTAGCACGTGGGCGACTGTCATTCGCGAAGGGATTGCGTGAGGGTTGATCAGGAGGTCGGGGATGACGCCATCGACTGTGAAAGGCATGTCCTCCTCGTTGACGAGTCGGCCAATCACACCCTTCTGCCCGTGACGGCTAGCGAACTTGTCACCGAGTTCGGGAATCTTGTTAGTCCTGAGTGTAATCCTCACCAGACGACCCGAGTCAAGTGACTCTGTTACGAACACGTTGTCGACCCAGCCTTCCTCGCCGTGACGCACCAGCATCGACGACTCCCTCCTCTCTTGGGCTTGCAGGAAGGCGCCGTGAGCCTCCTCGAGGAAACGAGGTGGGCTGGTCTTGCCGACCAGAACTGTCTTTTCGGATTTGTCTAGGGTGGATACCCACTCCTCAGGAACCGGTAAGCCATCCCTCTCGAGATGGGAGTAGCTGTCCCATTGCTTCAGCCCCTTGACTTCGTCGAGGCCGGTGCCTGGCACCTCTATTCGCTCCTCCTGCCCACCAGGGAAGCGCTTGTTCTCGGCGTTGTAAGTGCGTATGAAGGCTGAGCGCGCGAGAGCGCGTTCGACAGATGCGCGATTCATGATGACCGCGTCTTGCATGTTGTAACCGTGCTGGCTCATGATGGCTACGACGAAATTCTGGCCGCCCGGACGGCTGTTAAAATTGGTCGACTCCATAGCGCGCGTTCCAACTATCGACTGTTGAGGATAGTGCATTATGTGAGCGCGGGTGTCGGGGCGGAGACGGAAGTTGGCACTGGGCAATCCTAGACTCTGCTTGACCATTGCCGTCCCGCCAGTGACGCGGGGAGTTGAGTTGTGCTCAGGGTAGGGGACAAGGGAAGCACACACACCAAGAATGAGTTGTGGGTCGATCTCGACGTGAGTGTAGACGAGGACGGAGTTGTCCTTGTTCTGTTTCCTCCTGAGTGCATCCAGGTTCTCTTGGTAGTAGTTGAGAGGTCGGCTGAACTCCTCATAGACGGAATCGCCGTTGGAGAATTGGACCTCGACCCTCAGTTTGGCTTCCGATATCTCTTCCTCACCTAGGTTCAACCACTCAACTTTCTCGGGATTGATTGGCCTACCGTGTTTTGGAGAGGTGGACGGCAGGTCGAATGGCCGAGGGGCTATCAGCAAGTCCTCCTCCTCCTCGGCGTCAACCCACTCGACGACTCCTGTTGAGATTAGATCCGAGAAGGTCAAATCGCCCGTTCGCAAGCTATCTAGGTGAAACTTGGAGAGTTTCAGACTACCATGCTCGATGACCAGTAGCGGACGCAGCATCCTGCCTCTATCAGTGTTGATGAAGACATCACGATTAGCCGAATCGTGCCGGATGCTGACCTCTGGACGAAGCCTGCCAGAGCGTCTGCTTCGCTTGATACGCTGGACGAGTTTGGTTGGCCTCTTGTGAAGGCCGAAGATATCTCCATTGACGTGTATCCTAGAGCCATCGGCCCACTGTTCTGGAGATGAGTCCACACCCGCCTCCAGCAGGAGTTCTTTGACGTCATCCTCGGACACTTCCTCGGAGACGTCAATCATCTGGGCCGCGTTCTTCACGAGGCCGCAGTTCTGACCCTCGGGGGTCTCGTTGGGGCACAGTCTGCCCCAGTGGGTAGGGTGCAGGTCACGCGCCTCGAAGTGGGGCTGGCTGCGAACCAAGGGGCTTGTGACCCTGCGCATGTGTGAAAGAGCTGCGATGTAGGTAGTTCGGTCCAGCAGTTGGCTTACTCCGGAACGCCCGCCTACCCAGTTTCCTGTCGCGAGTGCGTGCATGATCTTGGAAGTCAGGACATCCGGGCGCAAGCATGAGTTAATTTTCAGTTCGCGCTTTCGGTTGTGGTGTCGCTCGAGCTGGTATTTGAGATCTCGAGCGAGTTGCTGCATGCTGACTCGGAACAGATCCTCCATGAGGTCGCCAGCCAGACGGACGCGCTTGTTGGCGTAGTGGTCCTTGTCGTTCGGATCTCGGCTGGTGATGGCCATCTCGAGCACCTGTCGCACGATGCGTCCCAGGAAGATTGCTTTCTTCTCACGGTGCTCCACAGAGGATCCTAGATGAGGGAGGAGTTCCTTGTCCAGCAGATTCTGAATCCTAGACTCGCGGTACTCCCTCTGCTGGCCGGCGGCGAACTTCTTCTCCAGCCAGGCTACTGCCTCCTCCTCCGTTTCGACGCCGTACTCATCGTTGTCCTTGACTTCGTTAAGGTTGGCCACAGTGTATTTCATCGCCTCTACCGGCCCTGCAATCGAAGCGAATATCTCCTTGTCGTTCTCCATCCCTAGAGCGCGTATCAGGAGTACTACTGGGATGGCCGTCGTACCAGCGCTGGGAATCTTGGCCATCAGCATGCCATCACGTCGCTTCTCGACATTGATCGGCTTGCGCACACCGTCCCTCTGGGAGAATATCTTGGCGACCTCGGTCTCATGCGCGTACTTCTTGTTCTTCTCGACGGTGACCCGGTTTGGAGCTAGGTCCTCCATTGAGATGAGGACTCGCTCGGTACCGTTGATGATGAAGTAGCCGCCGGGGTCGAGCGGGTCCTCACCGAATTTGCGTAGTAGTTGTGTTATGTGCTCGGCATCCTCGACCGAGGTCTGGGGAGAGAGTTTTCTGTTCTCATCGATATGGTCGGCGTGCACGTTACACCTAGCAGAGCGGACCATAATCGGCAGGTTGCCGATATGCACGCCCTCCTCCTCGATGTACCCGAGGTCTCCGTCGGGCGTATCTGGAGGTATGTCGTCGCGGTGGATTCGGAAATCTAGGTACACCGGCGAGAAGTAAGTCAGTTTGCGAATGCGGCACTCCAATGGTGTAGCTGGATGCTCTGCTCCATTGGCCTCGCGAATGGTGGGCCTGCCTAATTTGATGTTCTTCAGGCGGACTATAATCTCCTTATCGAGAACGTCGAGTTTGATGCATCCGCCCCCCTCCTCTCCTCCGGGGAGATCTTCGACTGGCTCGTCAGTTCCTATGCGGATGCCGCGCACTATTTTCTCCATCCTGCTGAGTCGACCATCCCCTGCAGGGATGCAGTCATTGTAGGACATCAACTGATGGTTGACGAGGCTCCTCTGCTTGAAATAACTCTGAACTATCTCTTTCATCTTCTCACCTCAAGTGGTCTCTACTATCAGCCTGTAAGCGGTGCTTGAGCCGGCTGAGCGGCTATGGCGGACTACACGTATTATCCTGTTCGTAAGCCATCCAGCTGGGAGTTGGTCATCCTCTGTCTCCTCTGCCTCCTTAATGGCCTGGACCGCAGGGTCAGTGATCAGAATCTTTGGTAGCAACTCCCTTGCCAGACGGGTACCTCCATCAGGTTGATTCTGCAGTAAGCCCCATGGGGCCAGGAGCTGCTCCTCCTCCTCTGGGGGGACCAGTTCATGGTGTGGGACGAGGATGTGGTTGAGGACGTTGAAGCGGTCAATCCCCTTAGGGATATCAGCGTCCAAGAGGGCCTTGCGGGAGATGGTGACTCTGCCGGTACGGCTCCTCTTGCGGGAAGCCATCTGCTCCCTGATGACGGCCATCACATTCTCAAGATCGGTGTCGCCAGTCTCGAGTTCAAGTTTCTTGGCGACTTGGTCGACCGTCATCCGCTTGATGGTGTCCATGTTAGCATCGTCAGCGAGCCTGTGGGCGTGTTGCTCGGAGATTCCGAGTTCCATCAGACGCTTTTTCGTGGAACTCTTCACTGCCATTGTCGCCCCCCTACCCGGCAAAAACCGTGGGCCTGAGGCGCTGTCAGGCGGGCCTGATGGGATTCGAACCCACGGCCACCGGGTTAAAAGCCCGGCGCTCTACCTGACTAAGCTACAGGCCCATAGCAAGTGCTGGGCTTTTGCCGGACTGGGGGGGGGTTGAAAAACGTTTCGGTCCGGGCAACGCCTCAGCCACGCTGGGCCTTTATCCCCCCAAGGGGCCGGGAAGACAGATGGGTCATCCCGGGCATTCACGAATAAAGGTTTTCAGAATTCCACCGGTGCGTGATGCCAGATGTCGGGAGTGGGGGGCGAACGCCTGGATGAAATCGGCTCCGATTCGATCATTACTGGGTTTGAAGTCAGGGGTGTTGGCTCATGGGAATTGGATATCCCTCACACTGTCTATCCTCCGCGTGAGGACACGACCCTATTGGCCGGAGCTCTGCTCGGATTAAGGCGGCATGGTGGCCTAGCTACGGAGATTGGTTGCGGGTCTGGTGCAATCTCCATCCTATTGGCCACGCTTGGGTGGGAAGTAGAGGCTTGCGACGTCAACCCGTTCGCAGTAGCAGCTACTATGGGCAATTCCAGCAAGGCTGGATTGTCCAATCTCATCAACGTTAGTGAAGGCGGACCGGGTGAGGATGGTTGGTCAATCCCAGAAGACTCCTCTCTGATAGTCTGGAATCTCCCCTATCTGAGCCCCCCTAGAGAGGGAGAGCCAGTGCTCGAGGCTATCGAAGAAGCATCGTTGAGTGACCTCGCTGACGGGGGTTGGTCTGATCTGTTACTTGGTGAATTGGGTTCTGCCACAGTTAGGGATGACTGTCTCGTTGTGATGCTGCACAGAACCGACCCCCCGAGTCCAAGCAGCCCTGAGAGTTGGAAGTCGGAGGGGTGGTCCTCGAGGCTCCTCGCTAGTTCAAGGATTGCTGACGAGAGTCTCGAAGTCATATCCTACTGGAGGCCAGGGTCCGGAACTCCCCCTATAGTGCTAGAGGAATGCGGGTCGACCATGGATGAAGCCGAAAAGATATCGGAGCCTGGTTGGCAGAGGGTCCTGTCCCTCTCCCAGATATCAGGCAGGGGCAGGAGAGGCAGTTCATGGCAATCCGAGACCGGGGATCTGGCGTGCACCTGGTTGATACCATCCAACGTGGTGGAAGAATACTCACCGGGACTGACCCAGACTGCAATAGGAGCAGTCGTGTCCGATGCACTCCGATGCAATGTGAAGTGGCCGAATGACATCCTGACCGATGGCGGTGCGAAACTCGGAGGAGTATTGCTGGAAGGAGGAACCGGGAATTCCCGGGTCAAAGTAGGAATCGGCTTGAACAGGAAAGGCGGCTCATTGGATGGAATCCGCATCGCCGGTTGGGAGGATGTCATTGGCCCTTCTAGAGCCTCGGAGGTCTTTGAGATGGTGGACGCCGCTGTGGCCTCGCTTTTCGAGGACCGCCCTTCCGTCTCACCCATCACCCGCGAGGAGTTGTTGCGAATCTCTTGGAGGGGGCTGTCAGAATCACTATCCTATGGGACTCACGTCTCTAGGTCGGGCTTGTCGGTACGACCGGTAGGCCTGACAGAGGATGGTCACCTGATACTGTATTGCGAATCTGGGGTGGAGATCGTTGATGAGTTGGAGTCCCTGAGTTGGGTGGCTTAATCAGCTTCTGCGCGGGGGCCGGGATATTCCGAGGCGTCCGCGGACGAGTCTAATTTTTCCCGAAGTCGTGACGGTCTCACAGAACTCATGGGAGTTCAGACGATCGTTGGCCTCTTTCCAATCAGACAATCCGACTCTGACTATTGCCTTGATCAAACCGTCATCTTCGACAACGAGATCGTATAACTTCCACTCAATTCCTCTGAGTAACTCTGCGAAAATGTCCTTACAATCACTGCGTGAAGCAGCCTCTGAGACGAGGGTTAACCCTACCCAGCGACGCTTGCCCCTAGCTGCCTTGTTCAATCTTGGCATGGCCTCAGGAGGGGGTTTGCCTTAATCGACTTGGCCTGAATAGATTCCGCTGACCACGGCAACCAGTCTGATTCTTCCCACCATCTCATCACTCGCCCTCGCACCTAGAATCACCTGACAGTCGGGGTCTAGGGTCGACACGAAGGCCTCGGTCACCTCATTCAAGTGCCCCAGCGTCATGTCAGGCCCTCCTTCGACTTGAATCATACAGCCCTTGGCGCCGTCGACACTGAGTTCCGAGAGGGGCGACCTACTTGCCTTGCTGACCACCTGCTCTGGTTTCTCCGTAGTTCCGGTCCCTACTATCAGCGTGGCGTTTCCAGGCCTGTTGATTACTGTCCTCAAGTCCATCAGGTCTAGGTTGATTTTGCCAACCTTAGCGAGGGTTGTCACCAGACCCTCAATGAGTTCTTCTATCCAACCGGAGCCGGTCCTCCAATCGGCCTCTCTGTAGCGAGCCTGCCAAGCTAGTCTCTCCATGCTCACCCTGACGCACACGTGGGAGTTGTCTTCTAACGCTGGCATAGCGGCCTCGGCGATCGATGACCTCAGGGGCTGCTCTGCGAAGGGCAGACCGGCGATGGTGAGGACAAGGCATTCGGCTTCCTTCGAGAGTGCAGCGAGCTCGGCTGATGCGCCGGAACCCATTCCCCCTCCCAAACCGGTCATGATGATGATGAGTTCGGCTTGCTCGAGAAGTGGATTAATCGAGTTCAGGCCATCCCTGAGGCGATGAGCAGCCAGTGCAGGGAGGGCAGCAGTGCCCCTGCCGTCACCGCCTGCGTCAAGATGAAGGCAGTGGGCCGCAGGAGCTCCCGCGAACGAGTTCTCGTCGGCATCGATTAGCAGCAGGTCCGACAAATCCTGACACCTAGAATGAGCTCTCTCCGCCCATATGCAACCGATGCCCCCGACACCCGCTATCAGTATGGCCCCTTCGTCCATGAGGCTCCTCTCGCAGCGGGGGCCGTTTAGAATGTGCTTCAGTCATAGGTGAGATATCGCTGATATCGCCGCCTCTCGTCACGTGCCCAAGCATTGTCGGGCTCAATCTCTAGCACTCTGTCATAGTACTCAACCGCCTTCTCAAAATCTGACAGATAGCGGCCATGCATGTGCCCTAGGTTGTTCAAAACCGGAACGCAATCTGAATCTCGTTCCAGCAATGTCATCAGTATCGTTTCAGCCTTACTGATATCAAGCATCTCCATGCACTGCTCGGCCTGTTCGAGCTGTGCCAGCTGCTCATCTGAGAGCCGATACACATTGCGCCAGTTTGGGCCCGTCATAAGTGAGCCTGAGCAGGGTCCCGTTTGAGGTTTCGCGATTTTCTAATGAGAATCATTAAGGGGGTCTCATCGGAGCCTCGCGAAGAGGCCAAACTGGAACGTTAATATCCCTATTCAAGGTGGGTAGACATGTCCCTTGAGGTGTTAGTGTGAGCAGGGTAAGTGCATACTCGAAAAGACTGCTCGTGTTGGGAGTAATTGCCCTGTTCGCAACGGGCGGTGCGCAAGGGTGGCCAACTGGTATCGGAGGTGATGCCGATGAGAAGGGGGAAGTCCCCTTGGCCGGCTGCACCTGCCACAACGAATTGTCCGACAATTCGGTCACGGTCCTCATAGACGGGCTACCCTACCACTACGAAGCAGGGATTGAATATCCACTGAGGATACAACTCATCGGAGGGCCCGAAATCGATGCTGCCTCCAATACCGGAGGATTCTCCATGCTTGTCAGCGCCGGCACTCTGGCAGCCGGAGACGATTTCGAGGGCCTAGTTCAGAACTGGGAAGGCGACCAAGCGACTTTGACTCACACCAATGCTGGCTCGAAGACGGAGGACAGGTCATGGCTCATCGCTTGGACAGCTCCCTCTGCTGGTGAGGGGGAAGTGACTTTCTGGCTTGCCGGAAACTCGGTCAACGGTGACATGGCACCCTCTGACCTCGACAGATGGAACAGGCTCTCCGCATCGATAGACGAGGGAGATGATGACGGCAGGACTAGAGTCATATTCTCAGGAGACGGAGATATCGAGCCGCCAGCACCCATCGGCCACGGAGTCGACATCCACGAAATGGGAGCGGGCCTCTTGGCCCATTGGCTGGGTCTGCTCGGCTTCGCCGCGGTCATGATTGTGCTGCTGTTCTGCGGCCTCTTCCTACGCTACGGCTTCTCTCGGCACTACTCCGGACGCAGCAACCTGCTGAAACTGCGAATCAAACACCTACGCAGAGGTGATCAACTGTGAAGGACGATATCGTGATGAGGCTGCTCAAACAGGTCAAGTCCGGGGAGGTCAGTCTAGACGATGCTCGCGCTGCGCTCGAGGATGTCAGCCTCTCAGAGGATGCATACAATGCGGCCTTGGACCACGGGGTCTTCAACCACCCCCTGCCGGGCACGGTAGTCAGAGCTACGATTTCGCCCTCTGGCGAATCGATACTCGTGATTCTGCTCGCCTTATGGGGAGTTCTGTGGACCCTCTTCTGGGCCGGCTCCCTGACCTATGGCCTGTTCAAGGGGTGGGATCAGCAAATCCTGTCGTTCAGCATGGGGATGACCTTCCTGACCGTAATCATCCTAGGGATAGTCTACCTCAAGTACGTCTTGCCCGATGTATTGATTGTCAAGCATCGGGGCAACAAATACATCACTCCGAACGACCCTGAAGGGTGGAAGGATTACGAGGTGTGAACATGGCGAGGAGATTCAGACTTCGTCCCGTCCCAGGTGCTGAGGAAGAGCTCGGAGAATCGCCCAAGTTGATAGACCGCAGGGAATTCATGCGACACTCGTTCAACACTGCCGCTGGAGTCATCACCATGGCCAGTCTGGGGGCCGTTGGATTCGCCTCCCTGCTGATGGGCCAATCCGGCGCTGACGGGGGAGACACATCTGTCCGTTTCTGGGTCCCTAGCGGTGCTGAGGACACGGTATGGTACGGCGACAAGCACCTAGAGCCTATGTCATTCCAGTCCTTCGTCGACGCCGCCGCTTCCTCTTCGACCGGAATGTCGGGCGCCTCTGGTGTTTGGTCGGGACTGCCTGTGAATGTCATGTACGTCCCCCACACCGAGAATGCACAGGCCGCCCTAGTCGAGAACAAGCCTCGCTTCCAGTTCCTAGACGGACACAACGAGAGCGGGGCCTACATCGGCTCGGGATATGAGGTGGATGAGGATCCGGCTTACGAATTACTATCGATTCACGACAACATGATCATCATATTCTCCAGATGCCCACACCTTTGTTGTATACCAGGGTGGCAACTGGTGGCCAACGACTTCACCAGCGACCAGTGGTTCCCAGGAGGGGTCGATGCAGGAGGGAACAAACTGTTCTGCATCTGCCACTCGAGCCGGTACGATCCGACTGTGATTGAGAAGAATAGGAATCGGAACAGAACAGACGGCACTGAGTTCGACTATATTGGGATAAGACGTACTGGGGGGCCCGCTCCGGTCGGGATGCCCCTGATTCCCTTCGAATTGAAAGGGGATATCATCGAGGCTCTGGACGACTTCAAGGATTGGTACACGTATTGTGCGTAGGGTGGTAAGATGATTCAATTCTGGTTCTTGTGGCTGTTCATCGCGATTGTGGTCGTCATAGTCGCATTCACGCTTCGCAAGGAGAGGGATGACATGCCTAGAACCGATATCCTGCGTGCAGTGGAAAGCAGTGCAGGCAGTATGGGCCTCGCCGAGAAGGCTTTCCTCTGGGCCTTCTCGTGGCTAGACACGCGGTTCAGGATCCAAGATTACTGGGGTATGAGCAGAGACTCCTACCACCACATGCACAGGCAGATGCCCCTGACCCACGCGGAGAAGTACAAACTGCGGATAATCTGGTACTGGTACCCTCTGTACTGCCTCGGTGGGATTTCGTTCCTCGCGTTTGTCATCCTAGTGATCTCGGGGACGGTTCTCGGCCTCTACTATGTCCCGGGGGGCGACGGCACCCCTTCGCCGGCCTACCTGAGCATGGAATTCATCATGGTTGAATTGCCGTTCGGTTACATCATGAGATCGATTCACCACTGGGGTACTCACTTCATGGTGGCATCGGTGTTCCTGCATATGTGCAGAGTATACTTCACCGGCGCCTACCGCAACCCCCGGGAGTTGAACTGGCTAATAGGGGTCGCCTTGATGTTCTTCACCATCTTCTTCGGCTATTCGGGTTACCTGCTGCCTTGGGACAGTCTCGCATTCGGCGCGGCTACCATTGGCATCAACATGGCCAACTCGACTCCGTTGATTGGGAGTTGGGTGGCCAAAGCCCTGTTCGCCGGCACGACCCTGTCTGCACAGACCGTCGTCAGAATGTACTTCCTTCACGTGTTCATCCTGCCTGTGATTGTGACCGCGCTGATTCTCGCCCATCTGTTCATAGTCTGGGTTCAGGGCATAGCGGAGCCGCATTGAGGAGGTAATGAGATGGGGATGATAGACAAGTTCGGGAGGATTGCTGACACCTACATCAGCGAGAGGGACCAGTTGCTCGAGGCCGACGAAGAAAGGAAAAGGGTGTTCGTCGGGCACTCCTTCTGGCCCACTGAGGTGCTTCGTGACAGTATCATACTGGCTGCGATGATGGCAGTCATCGCGTTCTACTCGTGGATAATCCCCCCTCCGCTGCACAGCGCAGCGGATCCGTTCGCCCAAGCTGGCTTCGTCTTCCCTGACTGGTACGTGCTGTTCTCCTATGGGTACCTGAGATGGGGGGAGTATCTCCCTCAGTACGTGATTCCAGCTGGACCCATAGGGGCCTTCTTCGGTACGCCCGTGATAGCATGGAACGCCGGTTGGTGGGGCGCCTTCCTGACCGGTTTCCCCGTAGGCATTCTCGCTCTGCCCCCGTTCCTCGGAGGGAGAGAGAAGCGTGGTGTCGAGGATCCGTGGTTCGCCACCGCGGGCGCGGTCTATCTGGCCCACGTCTGGTTCATCTCGGTGTTCTCGATCAACATCTTCCTCGAACTGTACTCCAAGGACCTGAGCAACTACTGCTGGATCAATTCGCACAGCGCTCTGTTCTGCGGGAGGCAGGCCCCATGGACGGCAGAGGTGTTCAACGCCATACCCTGGGTGCTGACTGGCATCTTCGTCTTCGCCGTCATCTACTTCGGCGTGAGGTGGTTCACCCTCAATTCCATTGGGGCGAGGCTTAATCCCGTTATGGGAAGGCAGATTGCGATTGGTTCCTTGATTGCTGCGGTTCTGATTTCTGTGGTCACGTGGCCTATCTACGACGACGGTTTCTGGGACTACGGCGGACTAGGCGCGATGGATGACGTCTCTCAATTGGATGCCATGAGGGGACAACCCTCGGACACCCTCGTGCACCAAGGTAAAGGGAATGTCTGGGCAGAATGGGAGGACGATTGCCTACCATACTCCGAGACGATGGGGCAAGCCGCGTGGGATGATTTGGGTAATGACGAGGATACGGATGACTGGTGCCTGATAGCTGCTGCGAATTGGGTGAATTGGGGGATCTACCAGCCTACGCGAACCGTCCTGATTGACTTCGCTGGTGATAATGGACACGCTGATTCCGAAACCGGAAGGAATTACGGGGGAATGGAAATCACCTATGTTGGAAACGCTGATGGTTCTTTGTTGACGGTCGGCGAGAGCAGAACTTTTGAGGTAGAGGACCTAGGTGTCTCAAGTGTCCCTGCGGATGTGTGGTGCAACTTCAGAACCACGGTTAGGGGGGCAGGCACTCACACGCAGGGCATCTCACTCACCGACTCCTCAGGCAGCATACTGTGGCAGAATGAGGGTGGTGTTTGCCAATCTACCACCCTATACCTGCCATCGGGTGCCAGTTACACTGTGAGTTTCTCATCCTCATCGGATGGTGCTGACGACTCTGTTTCAATGATCGCGGACTTCTCTGCTGTTGCGTACCAGCCACTTATGCTGGCTGAGGACGGCACTGCATTGACTCGCTCGGAATCCAGTCTGAGCCTAGAGGAGTTAGTGGTGCTCTCGATCGAGAATCCAACTTATCACAAAAACCCGAAAACATTGGATGCCAAACTCATCTACACGCTTTTCATACCGTGCCTCGGAGTAGGCGCTATCGTCTTCCTAGTCATGCGGAGCATGGCTCGAGGTTACGAGTGGGAGATGAACAAGTGCTACGGATGCGACTTGTGCGATGATGCCTGCCCGGTCCGCCTGTTCACCGCTGGAGACAAGCTGAATATCATCTACAACACTTGGAACAACGAGGATGACGGTGTCCCCCTGTACTCCTGTCTGACTTGCACCGCCTGCACCAACGCCTGCCCGCAGTTGGTCGACTACGACTCGTACATCGACATCCGACGCAACCTAATCGTCGGTGGCCCGCCCGCTGCGGAGATACCTCACACCCTGCTACAGGCTCTTCTCGCGGCCGAGGCAGAGGAGGATGCCGACGAGGCATTCATCTCAGTTGAGGACTACCCTCTAGACTCCAACGTCGGGTACTACCCGGGTTGCGTCGACTACATCGACCAGGAGATGATCTTCAGCCATGTCAACGAGGGCACGATGGACCTCGGCGAGACCACGACCGCGGCCTTCACCCTGTTCGAGGAGATGAACGAGGATGTCACCTACCTCGGCCGTGACTTCCTCAAGTGCTGCGGCCACGACCAGAAGTGGCAAGGACTGTCCGAGGTATTCGAGAAACTCAAGGCGTACAACCAGAAGAAGCTTGGAGACAGCGGTATAGACACTCTCGTTACCTCCTGTGCCGAGTGCTTCCGTACCTTCGCTCTGGATTACGAATTGGACGACATGAAGGTCATGCACACTACCGAGTATCTTGTCGAGAAGGGGTTCGACATGGAACTAGCGACCGATGACGATGTCACCGTGACCTATCACGATCCCTGCAGGCTCGGTAGGCAGATGAACCTCTACGACAAGCCACGCGACCTCGTGCGGGCTGTCGACGGCGTCGATCTGGTCGAGATGGAGCACCATGGCGAGGACGCGTTGTGCTGTGGGGTCTCCAGCATGATGGCCTGCAACGAGAACAGCAGGGCCCTGCGTCTGCAGCGTTTCGACGAAGTGAATGCTACTGGTGCCGACATCATGCTTACTACCTGCCCGAAGTGCGTTGCACACTTCGAATGCCTGAAGTTCGAGGGCGATCCTCGGCACGATTTCGAGATTCTCGACGTTGTCAGCTTCCTCGCCCGCCAAGTGAATTCTAGGCAGTAACTACGAACGCGCAGTGAGCAGACACAACCATGCCATTGGCCCTTCTGACACGCCAATTCGGAAGTGTCATCGACCATGAGCGTATTCGCAGCACCACTGCATAAAGTGGCGGCAGGAAGCATACATTGAGAATGGATGGGCCTTGGTGAGAATCGTGACTGAGATACCCGACCTGCTTGCACGGCGCGCCGCCGAGCAGAGCCGCATCAGGAAGCTCCTCAATGCGATGCGCGCCGAAGAGGAGGCTAAACTCAAAGGAGGGGAAGATGCTGTTGCATGGGTCAAAGAGGAATTGTGCATAGGTTGTGACCAATGCACAATAGTGTGTGACGACGACGCCATCGAACTCTACGATACGCCGATGGCTAGCCCCATCATGGATGTCGAGGTGAACAGGAAGGCGAAGATACTCCGCGACGAGTGCACCGGTTGCAGGCTATGCGCCCTAGGATGTCCCACCGATGCGATAATCATGATTGACAGGTAGGCGTTATCATGGATGAAGAGGATCCCATCAGGTTCGGCGCCGAGTTCGGGCCGAAGAGGACCGAGCGGTCCAGCGGAGTCTCCCTTTCAACGTTCAAGACACTAGTATGGGTGTCGAACCTAGGTGGCTTAGTGCTGTTCGTCATCGGACTTGAGCTGATGGTGGTCCAACAATCGTTCTGGCTCGGACTCGCCTGTATCGTCGCCGGTGTGGTCGTTGCCTTGTTCCCCTCTAACTACGAGATAGTTGGTATGGAGGATATCGAAGAACATGCAGAAGACCATCCCTCCGAATCACCTATGAACCCTGAAGAGCAGCAGTGAACGTGCATTCCACCAGGATGATTGAAACCCCCCTCGGAAGAATGGTGGCCGTCGCAAGTGAAAGGGGGCTGATCAGCCTCGGCTGGAGCGACGCCCGGGAGAACGATTGCACGACCGGACAGAATCACATCGAAGACGCGAGGGTGTGGGTCAGGGCGTTCTTCGAACACCGTTCTGCCCCTCCTCCAGAGCTTGACCGCTCCGGACTCACCGCATTCCAGGACAAGGTGCTCGGAACCCTATCCGAAGTCGCCCCATTCGGAGGTGTTGTCTCGTACGGGGGTTTGGCATCCGCATCCGGCTCGAGCGGTGCCATCAGAGCTGTCGGCTCGGCGATGGCAGGCAACCCGTGGGCCCTGCTGGTGCCATGCCACCGGGTCGTACGCAGCGATGGCAGAGTGGGCAACTACAGCGGTTGTGAGGGAAGAACCAGCAAGATGTGGCTGCTCTGCCACGAAGGTAACAGATTCGATTCCGAGCAGCGGCTGATCAGGTAGTCAAGCAGGCCAGTCACCGACGTCCTCCATAAGTTCCATCAGAGGCTTCGTCGCTCTCGACTGCGGGTCGTCGGTGAAGTGGATGGCGTGGAACAGCCGCATCCCTATTGCCATTTCAGGCTGGTCCCTTAGTTGATCAGAGAGTCTGCCGTAGTCGTTCGCCCACTCAAGGGCATGGGGAGTCAACTCGTCTATCAAAGAGCCTACGAGTGCGGGTGCTGTCGCGGTTCCCGCCGGCAATTTGGGTCGTTGGACTATCTCTTCGGGGAGATTGGTGAGTGCCGCAGCCTCGCGCAGCGCCATCTTCTCTGAATCCGCGGATAGTTTCCAGTCCATCGGCAGCCTATTGGACTCGGCCCTGTGCTGCGAGCTCAGGAACGGTACTCGGACTTCGAGCCCATGGGCCATGCTGTGTCTGTCTGCTAGCCTGAGTTGGAAGTTCGAGAGTTGCCCCCGATCGATTTCGAACTGCAAGGCTGAGGTTAGGTCCACGAAATGAGAGTGCGGGGTGATGGCGGTGTCCTCCCAGGGCTGACCGGGGCCGTGCTCAAACTTTGATGGATCTAGACCTCGAGCCAATGAGAGCCTGTCTGTTATCAATCTGGCATGACCTGCCAGATTACGATAGCGGGAGTATCCTGCGTGCAACTCGTCCGCGCCCTGCCCGCAAAGGCCTACTGAGACATGCTGGGACATCTCCTCGAATAGGGTCTGCCAGAATAGCACGGTGATATCGAGGTCCTCGCCGGACCACGCGAATTGCGGCAAATCCTTCCAAAAGGCATCCTCAGGAATTATCCTAGTATGATGGTTTAGCTCATGGTGCTGGGCGACCAGTTCGGCGGCCCTGAAGTCAGGGTTGTCCTCGCTGCCGGCCACAGTCCAGCATCCCGGAACCGGTTTTCCGGTGCTCTCTGCCACCTGATGAGCCAGAGCAGCGACCATGCTAGAATCCAGCCCTCCTGAAAGGACTATTCCCACAGGCACGTCCGACATCAGACGGTCCTCGAGTCCAGAGCGGAAGCTATCCAGAAGCGTCAATGCCTGACTCGCTGGATCCCATTCCTTCTCCGGAGCGATGATGTCCCGAGAATATCGGGCGACTCCAGTGAGAGACGCCTGGCCCTGTGCATCGAGGGACCACGTTTCGATCGTACCCTGAGAAACTTGCGTGACGCCCTTGAATAGCGTCGTCCTGTCTAGAGGGTACTCATATGCCAGTCGGACCGCGAGAGCGTCAACATCAGGCTCAGCCCTGAAGTCCGGATGAGCTCTGAAAGCCTTGACCTCTGAGGCAAAGAGGAGTGTGCCATCAGGCAGTAAGGTGCGCACTAGCGGCTTGACTCCCATGGGGTCTCTACTAAGGATCAACTCACGCCGAGAGGGGTCCCACAGTGAGAAACCCCAGATTCCATCTAGTTGCGAGAGCCACTCGACGTGGGCCTCGGCGGGGTTATCGGGAGAGTCACCTAGAGTTCTTGTTGCTGAGCGGTGCATGGCCAGTATGGCCTCACTGTCGCCGGAGGTCCTCCAAGGGTAGCCCGTGTTCTGTGAACGGAGTTCCACTTGGTTGTAAATCTCTCCGTTCTGTATGAGGACCGCACCGTGATCAGAGCCTATCGGCTGGGGAGAGCCTGCGATGTCGACGATGGAGAGTCTAGCGTGACCGAACGCCACGCCGCCGGCCTCGAACTGCTCGTAGAAGCCGCCCGAACCGTCGGGACCACGATGGCTCAAGCACGATGACATCGATGACGCCGTGGTCTGGTCGGCATGCCCTAGCATACCTGCTATTCCGCACACAGAGGGGCGTGAAACTGCCTGTCCATTATCCTGATGGGTGGGCAATCAGAAGTATACCACGAATATCGCGAAGGACACCAGTGAGGCGATGGCCCATATCAGGACGTAGACGTTTTGCGAAAGAGTGGACTCCACTATGTCGCCAGAACTTCCCTCATCCACCATGTTACCGACCCGTCCACATGAAGCCGGATTGTAAAGATGACGGGATGTTGCCTTCAGAGGAACGGGCTCAGCAGCAGGAGCCCGGAGAGCGGGAAAAGAATCATCGTAGCGTTGTCGTCGATGTACTTCACCGGAGGTAACTCGCCGAGGACAGTCAGCGGAGCAAGCAGTATGCAGACCCACATTGGAGTCCCCAGCCAAAGACTGCACCCTATCCAGACAATGTAGGACGTCACCATTCCTACAGCGATTGCCACCTTCATGTCGCGCTTGATACGCTTTATCTCGCCCATGATGGGGTCGACGAAGGTCAGTCCGAAGATCAGAGGAAAGCTGTAGATGCCTGCCTCGAAGCCGGTCCCGGAGGTAAAGGGCTCCATTCCGGTTACTAACAGTGCGAGGCATACGGCGAAGGCCCCCCATGCGAGGGCGGATATCTGCTTGGACTCATACTCCCTCTGCCCTACTATCACGATTCCGAACCTCAGCCTGACGACTTCGATTGCTAGGATTGCGAAGAAGACGTAACTGACGAACTCAGGGAGGCTGACTGAGAAGTAACCAGCGATTTCCTCTCCTCTGGAATAGTAGATTACCGGAATCAGCGCCATGGATACGTGCGTTATACGTCTGAAAGCATGCCCCCCGAGGCCACCTACCGAGTGCTCGACATGGTCGATGTCGAACTGGGTCTTTGGTACATCCATGCGCTCAACTGCCCCTAATCCTCACTCAATCCGACGATTTCGACGGCCTCATCGAGCGTTATACTTCCGGTTTCGAGAGCGTCGATTACCTCGTTTAGCTGCGGGTGTGCGAGCAAGCGGGAGTCCCATGCCGAAAGAAGACGCTCGCGAACCCTCAGACGGTCTCTGGCACCTGAGGCTGGACATGATTCGATGGCATCGAGCAACTCAATGATTCCACTCCCATCGTGAGCAGAGACCAAGTGGACAGTGACGCTGGAATCGCCACCTACCTCAAGCGCCGAGCGAACCGAGTCTGCGGCCTGCTGGGAATTAGGGAGATCTGACTTGTTGATTGCCACGATATCGGCCAGTTCCATGATTCCGGCCTTCTCCGCTTGGACGATGTCCCCTCTGTCAGGGCCATCGACCAGTAAGATGCGGTCAGCGAACGCCACGACTCTTATCTCGGCTTGACCCGCCCCTACCGTCTCGATGACTATGCGGCTCCAGCCGCATGCTGCCAGAGCATCAATCATTGGAGATAGACAGGAGACCAACCCTCCTGGGTGATTCCTAGTCGCCAGAGAACGTACAAAGACTGAATCATTGGAGTCGGCTGTGCTCATCCTCATTCTATCGGCTAGCAGCGCTCCACCGCTGCGCGGAGAAGACGGATCGACAGCGAGGACGGCGATTCTCTCCCCCCTGTCGGCCCAATTGGAAATCAGTCTGCCTATCAGGGTCGACTTGCCGACCCCCGGTGGACCTGTGACACCGAGGGTCCAGGAGGATTGCTCCGGGATGTCGAACGCCCCTCCGTTCTCTATCACTGTCAGCATCCTCGCTAAGTCTCTGCGATTGCCGGTCAGAGCTGAGTCAAGGAGATTGGCGGGAATCACTCCCATCGCCATCCCGAGTTCTCACCCACGCCCACGGGCTCGCCGCCCTCGATTCGCTGTCTGGCGGCCTCTAGGAAGTCCAGTATCTCAGTAGTCCGGGTGCCGGGGCCAAAAATTGCCCTGACTCCATCCTCATGCAGTGATTCGTGATCCCCACTAGGAATGATTCCTCCGGCGAAGACGACGACTTCAGTGAGGCCCTCTCGCCTGAGTCCCTCACAGATAGCCGGCAAGAGGACGTCATGGGCGCCTGAGAGTGTGGATAGGCCCAGTGCGGCGGCGTCTTCGTCCATCACGATTCTAACGATTTCTTCAGGAGTCTTGCGCAGTCCAGTGTACACGACTTCATGCCCGCCGTCCCTGAGCGCCCTAGCGATTACTTTAGCGCCTCTGTCGTGCCCGTCTAGCCCGGGTTTGGCCATTACTATGCGCATTCCCATCGAAGCAGTCGAGTTAGTGGGGACCCTTCAAGCAACCGATGAGGCGTGAAAAGAGCAAGCATTCCTATGGGGAATGCTCATTGGCGGGGTTTTGCGTACACACGGTGTACCATGGCAGGCGTGGATGACCGTATCGAGGATCTCCGGCGGAGGAAGACGCAGGCGGAGACAGGTGGTGGCCAAGCACGGGTCACTGCGCAGCATGCCAAAGGGAAGATGACTGCGAGAGAGAGAGTCGAGCGACTCCTCGATGAAGACTCGTTCATGGAAGTCGACACACTGGTCGAGCACAGATGCCGTGATTTCGACATGGACCGTAACGTGATTCCCGGAGACGGGGTAGTCTGCGGGCATGGCACGATAGACGGGAGGACGGTGTACTGCTTCGCTCAGGACTTCACGGTCTACGGCGGCTCCCTAGGTGAGATGCACGGACTCAAGATTTGTAAGATTCTCGACATGGCGCTGAAGACCGGTGCGCCGGTCATCGGCCTGAATGACAGCGGCGGGGCCCGAATACAGGAGGGTGTGGCCAGCCTCGGCTCCTACGCTGAAATATTCTTCAGGAACGTCAGAGCCAGCGGGGTCATCCCGCAGATTTCCGTAATCATGGGACCCTGTGCTGGTGGAGCTGTGTACTCACCAGCTATCACCGACTTTGTTATCATGGTCGACCAGACCGCTCACATGTTCATCACTGGCCCAGAAGTCATCAAGACGGTGACCAATGAGGAGGTGACCTTTGAGGATCTCGGAGGGGCCTCGACCCACTCCACCCGCTCTGGTGTGACTCACTTCACCGCTAGCGACGACGACGACGCCATAGGGATTGTCAGGGAGTTAGTAGGGCTGATGCCTTCCAACAATCTGGAGAGGGCTCCGGTCAGACCGACCTCTGATCCTCATGACCGGCTCTGTGATGTTCTGGACACGCTGGTGCCGGAGAACCCCAGTCACCCTTACGATATCGTCACTGCCATTGAGGAGGTGCTCGACGACGGCGCCTTCCTTGAAGTTCAAGCAGAATTCGCGAACAACATAGTCGTCGGCTTCGGCCGACTAGGCGGGCACACCGTCGGAGTCGTGGCCAATCAGCCGAAGGTGCTTGCCGGTTGCCTCGACATCGATGCCTCGGTCAAGGCCGCTCGGTTCATCCGCTTCTGCGACGCCTTCAACATACCAATCCTGACTTTCGTCGACGTACCTGGATTCCTCCCTGGGGCCAGCCAAGAGTGGGGAGGTATCATCAGGCACGGTGCCAAACTGCTCTACGCCTACGCCGAGGCTACTGTCCCCAAACTCACCATCATCACCCGCAAGGCCTACGGCGGGGCTTACGACGTCATGTCCTCCAAGCACATCAGAGGCGACTACAACATCGCTTGGCCAACTGCCCGGCTTGCGGTCATGGGTGCTGAGGGGGCCGTACAAATCATCCACAGAACGAGAATTCAGACCGCTGGCAATCCTGAGCAAGAGCGAGAGAGGCTGGTTGATGACTACGAGGAGACTTTTGCCAACCCGTACAGAGCTGCGGCGCTGGGATACCTCGATGATGTGATTCAGCCGCACCAGAGCAGGGCTGTCCTGATTCGTGCGCTGGGTGCCCTGCTGGACAAAGAGGAGATTCGCCCTGCTCGCAAGCACGGCAACATCCCGCTATGAGGTAGAGGCATGGGCAGGAAAGCGGACAGGGGTGCGAAGTTGCGGGCCGCTGCTGTGGTTGCTGTGCTGCTGGAGTCTTTCGAGGGTGAGGCCCTGAGTCCCTCGGCACCTCGCGACGGGGGAGATGCCTGGTCGCGCGACCATCGACGTGTGCTGATAGGTAGACGTAATCTCTTCCGCGCACGCACGCGTAGAAGCACTCCGAGGTGAACCAGTGGGCAAGAAGCGCAAGGTAACCGTCGATGGTGAGGAGTTCGAAGTCGACCTCGAAAGAGACGGGGACGACTGGAATGTAGAGGTCGGAGGGAGGAGTTTCTCAATACGAGTCTCAGGGGAATCGCTTTCAGGTCAGTCTAGGAGATCTGCTGGCGGTGGGCGCAGGAAGAAGCGCTCCGGAATCATATCCTCGACAATCCCCGGAAAGGTCGTCTCGTTACACGTCTCAGTGGGTGACGAGGTCAAAGAGGGCGATGTACTGATGATACTCGAGGCGATGAAGATGCAAAACGAGATTCGAGCGCCCCTCTTGGGGACAGTAACCGAGGTGAACTGCGAATCGGGAGACAGCGTCGAAGCCAATACCCCGCTGGTGGTAATTGAGCCACCTGAGTAAAGCGAGGGATGTTCAGAGAGTTCAATAGTGGTGATTCGGAGGAATTTGCATGCCGAAGTGCGACTACCCAGAATGCGAGGAGGGAGGAGTTCAGATCAGTCGCCTCTCGCCGGAAGGATTCCTAGTCGCCACAGGCAGCAAGGCCTATTCGTTCAGAGAGGCCTACCGCAGGTTCCACTACTGCGAGGATCATCACGATGAACTGATGACCTCGGTGTGGAACAGAGTCAGGAAGTCAGAGAACAAGGACGATGATCACGTCGCCCCAACTGCCATCTGACTGCGGTATGTTCATCGAATCATCCCGAACAGTCGGTGCATGGCCTCGTACGTTAGCCATCTCGAATGCGCGTACACCGGGCAGCGCTACGAGGCGGATGGTTTGCACACCATATCAGATGCGGGCAAGCCTCTGTTGGTGAGGTACGACCTCCGCCGGCTGGGTACTGAGGTTCGCAGAGAAGATATCGAGTCTTCGTCCGAACCGGGATTCTGGAGGTACTCGCCCTTGCTACCAGTAGCCGAACCCGCAGACCGAGTCTCATTAGGGGAGGTCGTCACGCCCCTCGTAAGCCTCGAACGCTCGGCTCAGTCCCTAGGGGCCGTCCCGGGCAAGGTACTGGTGAAGGACGAGTCACGGCTGCCGACTGGATCGTTCAAGGCTAGGGGGCTGGCTCTGGCAGTCTCCATGGCCAAGCAACTCGGCATCGGCCATCTAGCTGTCCCAACCAATGGGAATGCAGGTTCTGCCCTCGCTGCCTATGCCAGTAGGGCAGGCATCAGGACCACGGTCCTGTGCCCGGACAACACGCCTGAGATCAACACGCAAGAGACGAAGGCCCAAGGCGGTGACACCCACCTGATTAACGGCCTCATTGGAGAGTGCGGCCGAATTATCTCCGAGGGTTCGGATGAAGTTGGCTGGTTCGCCGTATCTACTCTCAAGGAACCTTACCGGATTGAAGGAAAGAAGACCATGGGGATCGAACTGGCGGAGCAGATGGGATGGCAGTTGCCGGATGTCATCTTCTACCCCACCGGGGGAGGCACAGGAATAATTGGGATGTGGAAGGCCTTCGCTGAACTGACTGAATTGGGCTGGATAGACTGCAAGCTTCCCAGAATGGTCGCAGTACAGTCCACCGGCTGCGCCCCGATAGTCAAGGCCTGGGAGGAGGGCGAAGAGTTCGCCGAATTCTGGGAGGATGCCGAAACCGACGCATCGGGAATCAGAGTTCCTGCCGCTTTGGGGGACTTCCTCATACTGCGAGCCGTCCGGGAGTCCGGGGGATTCGCGATTGCAGTCAGCGACGAGGAGATACACCGAATGGTTCAAGCTATCGGGCATGAAGACGGGTTGCTGATGTGCCCGGAGGGCGCTGCAACGGCGGCTGCTTGCAAGATCTCTCTGGAGAAGGGCATGATTGGGGGGGACGACACCGTCGTCCTGTTCAACACCGCAACCGGACTGAAGTACCCCATGCCAGCGGTTACTTCACTCATCGACAAAAACGCTGATATCGACTACAGCCGCTTCACCTAGATTAGCCCGAGAGCGTCTTCGATTCGGTTCAACTCAGGCCCCGTCGAGCCCGATCCCACCAGCGCATTCGTGTCACTGGCTGCGCACCCCGCACCTACGTAAGGCGAGCCGAAGGTCACTGTCCCAACCATCACCGGGACCTTCATCGCGGCCTCGATGGCCTCGGCCTCGGTTTTCGAGATATCAGGGTGAGCGAGGGCTCCTTTGCCGTTAGCAACCAGCATGCTGCCTACGGTGTCATAGCCTGCTACCTTGCAGCGAATTGCATTGACACCTAAGACCTCGCCAATCATTTCAACGCCATTCTGAGGAACGATAGGACTGACCACCGCCCCGTGCTCGTTGCACTCTATCAGATTGCCAGCGGCGTTGACGCCACTCTCCATCACGACTACATCGCAGAAGCTTGTGAGTTCGTCGAGTTCCCCCTCAGTGGCGATATCTGCGACGGCGATGCCCCTACTGTTCCCTCGAAGAAGGCTACCGAGCAAAGACGAGCCGCCCACGAGGAACGGATACATCTCCATATCGAAGGAGGATGCCAACTCTTCTACAGTCGCATCGTCGAGCGCGCGGGGGTGAAACAGGATGTCGCCCACCACGGACAGGTAGACTCCGACCTGCGTGTGGCCAAGTATGTCTCCAGTTGTTATCGTCACCGTTCCACCCGCCTAGTTGTCCTGAGTTATGGCTCCGCCAGTAATATCGTAATTGGTGCGGGGAGGAAGGAGAGTGGCACAGCGACGAACGTTTCCGTGGGCTCTCGCGCCACAGTACAGGAATCGACGCAGGAGGGCTTGACTTCCGGGTTCGGTATGGGACCGGGTAGAACCCCTCCGCTGTGGCCGTGCACAACTCATCCTTCGAATTTGAATTGATATGCGCTATTGGACAGAGGCCCACAAGGGCCTTGGTGTTGGTGTTGTAGATCTAATTGGATGCTCGGGGGGTTAGTGCAGCTGGGCTGAATACCTCGGCGAACCTCGGTACTTACACCCGCTGTCTATCAAACTCGTCTTCTACGAGTCCCCTGAGGTGCCTCGTCTTTCGGGCGACTTCGAGCTTAGATGCTTTCAGCTCTTATCCGCGTAGAGCGTGGCTACCCAGCATTGCCCTGCCGGACAACTGGTAAACTAGTGGCTCCGAGCCCTCGTTCCTCTCGTACTAAAGGGCCCTTCCGATCAGGCACCTGATACGCCTCAACCACAAAGCAACAAACCTGTCTCACGACGGTCTAAACCCATCTCACGATCCCCTTTAATGGGCGAACAACCCCACCCTTCCCAGCTGCTGCACCGGGAGGTTGGGAAGAGACGACATCGAAGTAGCAAGCCACCAGGTCGATATGTGCTCTTGCTGGTGACAACTCAATTATCCCCGAGGTAACTTTTCTGTTATCAATGGCCCCCAGAAATGAGGCACATTGGTTCGTTAGGCCCTGCTTTCGCATCGTCGATCGTTATTGATCCGATCCACGTCAAGCCAGCTTTTCCCCTTACGGTTTACGGTGGAGACTGAACCACCTAAGCTGACCTTTGGGCACGCCTGTTAGGTTTTCGGGCGCGTGGCGCCCCACCCAAACTGCCCACCAAGCGGTGTTCTCATGAAGAGTTAGTACAGTCACACATTAAGGACGGTGTCTCTATGGACGACTACTCTCGGGACTAACGTCCCGAGGATCAACATCTCCCGTCTACTCAGCACAAAGTGTGCGAATGTACAACGCCAGGCTGCAGTAAAGCTCTACGGGGTCTTCGCTTGCAGGTTGAGGTTACTGGACTGTGCGCCAGTAATAGTCAATTTCGCCGGACGTACCGCGGAGACAGTGGGACTCTCGTTGTGCCATTCATGCAAGTCGCCAATTAAGCGACAAGGTATTACGCTACCTTAAGAGGGTCATAGTTACCCCCGCTGTTTACCGGTCCTTCGTCAGGTTGAAACCCAATTTCAGATACCGGCACTGAGCAGGATTCACCGACTATACACAACCTTTCGATCTAGCAGTCGGCTATGTTTTTATTAAACAGTCGGAGTCCCCTTGTTACTGCGACCAGCTTATCTCTAAGCTGGCACTCCTTCTCCCGAAGTTACAGAGCTATTTTGCCGAGTTCCTTCGCGGTACTTTGCCCGTCACACCTTAGGCTGCTCACCCAGGGGCACCTGTGTCAGTTCTCGGTACGGTCACCTCTGCGGCTTTTCACGGGACCCTGGCCTCATTCGTCTTTTGCTCACGCCTTCTCGATCTTCTCACCATTACGGTTCTCCAATCGATTAGTGGGATCCTCTAGAGTCGACCTGCA